>Ga0209336_10000137_pt1 | contig 35568 bp, 31 predicted proteins | sample LinPmetageLP32_FD_184042 | JGI IMG/M metagenome (GOLD analysis project Ga0209336, IMG submission 184042) | Marine viral communities from the Pacific Ocean - LP-32 (SPAdes) (version 2) | ecosystem: Environmental > Aquatic > Marine > Oceanic | place: Pacific Ocean | collected 2009-08-23
GACCAGTTTGCGCCTTCCATGTAGAAAAGAATTGAGTCACCCTACGAGCATCAAGATTTTTTTGTGCGTCATCAAGATATGTTTGGCGACTAATACCTGTCAACGGGTCTACCTCCAACAACCAAGATTGAAAACCTTGGTCGGTGTTTATATCCTGCCAATCAGGTACAGCAGTTTGTATTTCGGACCAAAAAGCCTGTTCAGAAGTAACAGCTTGCCTATGTTGTAGTTGCTGCACTTGCGGCACTACACTGGTTTGCATGTTTTTTATAAGGCTTTCTAACTCATCCATACGTGTTTGCTGTTGCAGAGTTTCTTCACGACTAACACGCCGCATAACGTCAATAGAATCACCGTACTCCTCAACATCTGCATCTGTTACGAGTGCAGGTTTTGGCTGAGTGTCAGTTTTAGTTGGTGTGTTTAATGTTGACATTAATGCTTCAAGTTGTGTAACCCGCGTTTCTAGTTCACGCTTTTCTGCGTGTAAACGTGGGACTTCTGCATTATACATCCCTTGCAACGATTTATACCGCCGCTCAAATGTTTCTTCTTCATCTACATTGTCTGATTGTACTTGCTCTTGACTATCAGACTCGACTGCTTGTTCTTCCGCACTGTCGGCTTCGCTGACTGTTTCAGATACAGAATTTTCAACTACGGCCTCGGGCGTATTTACACCCTGTTCCTCAGTCTCAGTATTAAGTTCTTCGTACAATTTTTGAATAGCCTCAGATTGCTTCTTAACTTGCGCTGGTATTGCCATGCTAAACGCTCCTAACGGTATGCGTAATTAAACAGCTGTCTCATGGTGTAGACTGTGCTGCGTATTCAGGGGACTTTTCAATAAGGTCATAAACCTCTTTAAGAACCTGACACCGCCCCTGTGAACGTGCCACGTTCTCACTACCCAAATTAGGTAGATTCTCAAGCTCGTGTCTATACCAACTGTCGAGCCATTCGAGTAATGCAGGATATTGGCGAGACAATGCCGCCAAAACCTTAATTGTATCAGGACTAGGGCGCTTCATGCATTACCCGTCGCGTTTGGTGTTACAGTATTAGCATCTGCTCCCCCTTTTGGCGAACCATCAGGTTGTGTAGGTGCAGGTGCAGCTTGTTGTTGGGCTTGGGCTTTAGCTTGTGAACCCAAGCGTCCTTTTTCTCGGGACGGAACTATATCGTCTACTGGCATTTGTAAACCTTTAGCTACCTCGCGTAGTAAAGCTGCTCGTCCATCTTGTCCTACAATTTCTATATCAATCGGATTGGCCGTTGCATTTAAAAACTCTACGCGACGAACATTTACAGTTTCTTTTACCGCTAAGTTAATAGCGCCTCTAGCTATAATCTCTACATCGCCTTTAATGGATTCGTCTTCATCGTAACGCATATTGTAAATAAACTGTCTTTGTACAATAGGTTTAATAATATCATTATCTATGTGCATAACAATTTGACGAATACCTTTGCCAGCAGAACCCATCAGCATAGATAGTCCCGATGCGGTCCTGCCTGCACCTGACACGTTAAGGTCCCCTGTAACGTAAGAAGGTACGCCAGAATGATCATCGGCTAGCTTGCTAAATCTATCATACACACCCATAAGTTCGTTGGCACGAGAATCCGGTTGAGAAAAACGGACCGCAGGTGCACTAGACCCTAGGGGATCATTAGTTACTTGCCAAATTTTCCACGGAGATAGTTGCGTAATGTCTTCATTAGGAGGGATGCGCTCAAGGTTAACCTCAACTTGAGGTCCAGATGCGAGTCCCATATTATTAACAAGGGACCGCGCAGCGGCATTGCAGACATTTTGGAGGTCTTCAATAATTTCGGGGATACCCCGTCCCCAAAGCGCACCGGGAGCTTTAATAAACGAGGTAGTTGCATACGGCTTCTCTCCAAGCGGATCATAGTTAAGAATTGCTTTGATAGTGTAATTACCCACTACCCACACGTTAGCATCATACTCTTTAGCAGGGTCGGGTATTTCTTCTGAAGTTAAACCCCAATCCAGTAGCATTTCACCGCTAACTTTACCCCAAAACTCTAGTGCATCATACGTTTCAGTAGGCGAATCATACACGTAATACTTACGTTCAAGCTCGTCTTCTTGCAACTTTACATCTTCATTAATCCAAGACTGCCCGTTACCTATTTCTAATACTTTACGTATAGCAGCGTCATCATACCCGGGAACACCTATAAGGTCGGCCAACTGTGTTCTGCTCATAGGGTGATGTTGAAACAAGTAACCATCGTTTAATTTAGTAACTCCCGGTTCAGGATACATATTAAACGGATTTACGCGCTCGTATTCTGGTCCTAACCTGTCTGTTCCTTCGACCATAGTAGCGCCGTCTGGTCCTTTGGTCCAACCAAGCATACGTTGTCGGCGGACAATCGGTCCTTTAACAAACGCGCACGGGTAAGTAACCAAATCAGTAATAAAATCATTGAAAGCATCGGGCCAGCCGCCTTGGGCAAACTGATCATTAATACGTATCTTCATTTTATCGGCACGATTTTGGGCGTCTTGTAGTATTCTAAACCTATAGTCTTGGCTAACCACTTCTTTTAGTTCTTCCATTTCTTCAATAGAAGGAGCTTGTTGGGTAGCTTGGATAGCTTGTAAAACTTTATCCGCAAAAATCTGTTGTATTATACCAGATTGTTCGGGCGACAAATCAGGAATAGGTGTAGGGGTTAAATCCCAAGGTGGAGTTCCTGTATCTAATAAAATGTCGCGAAGCCAACTTTCAGCCCCACGACATTTTACTTCAGTGAGCATCATATATACTTCAGACCCGCCTTGACCTTGAATCTGTCGTAGTTTGTCCGCCTCGTACTGTCCGGCTCGTTGGCGTAGTGCTCTCAGCATTATGTCTTCGATGGGCTTTTTAGCAATACGTGCTGCGTCCCAACATTGTCTTAGGTAAGAAGTAAGTCCTAAAATTAACTCTGTGTTTTGACGATCTTCAAGGGCGCGATTAGAAGCAGCTTCCTCATCACGTACCATCTGGTCGTTACTAACAACACGTAATACAGAAAGTCCTACCATATTTATATTACCTTACTTCGATTTTTTTTGGTACGCAGGTTTTTCAGGCTCAGGTTGGGGCGTCGGTGCTTTTGACACAGAGTTTTTGCTAACTTTATCTTTTAAAAGTCTTGTTTCCCCGGGCCTATCATTTGTTTTAATAGACTCATAGGTTGGATTTGATTGACCTTCAACTCTTCTAGTCCCGCCTGCGTCTAAACTACGATTTGCATCTGCAGTAGCATATCTTCTGCGTGTCTCAGCTAAAGTATTAGCTCTAGCGCGTTGTTGGGCGCGGTTTTTTCGAGCGCGTTCTGTAGCTGTTAAAACTGAACCGGCTATACGACTACTTGGTTTTTTATAATCCATTGGTCTATTTTCGGGCATGTGTACCTCCTGTGAATATGGGCAAGTATATACACGCATAAAATTTTTAAACAAGCAAAGAAAAAGCCCACCGGTCATGGAGGAAAAACCGGTGGGCTAGGAGGAGAACTAATGAATACAATCATCAGGGAGCAGTGTAATTCTCCGCTACCAGATTATTTTACCTATGTCAAGTCCAGCCACCTGCGGCTACTTTTTTTATTTCTCGACGTTGCGTCAGTAAAGCCCCTCCATCTGCAGCTGTTATATGCAGCATAAAATATTGCAGAGCTTCAGCTACATGGCTGTGTTTGTTTTTGTCGATAGTCCCATTCTTGTGGTGGAACCTATAACCCCCCATCATTGCGGCTTTAAGCTGTGTACACCTAGGGTCAACAACAAACGCGCTGTCACCATCAACTTGACGCATAAGAAAATTATCAACCGCGCTGATCCTCGCACTTACGTTGTTAGTTTTAGCCGCTATAACCCTAAGCCCTTCGGCTTTAATTATATCCACGACACTGCGTTCATCAGTTTGCGCCCGTTGTACACCAGCGGGGTCAACTACAACAAGCACAGGTACACCAGCAAAACGTTCATAAAGTAACGGTTTAAGAACAGTGCGTACAAACCTCTGTACCCCCATATCAAAACTAACAGCCTCATCGTGAATAATTGTCCGACCTCTAGGATCAAGCTGACCCACCACAGCAGCAGGTGTCAACCCTAAGTCCATGCCCACAATAACAGGCCGTATGCCATTGTTAATTATGTTAAGGGGTTTGTTTGCCATGTGGTAATCTGGTCGAAAGTACTTATACACAGGCTGTCCTGCCGAACTTAGCCCGTACTCTCCGTCAATAAACACCCGAACATATTCTTCGCTGCGACCCTGCGTGTCGTAATACTCATCCGGTAAGTTCTCCACGTTTTCAGCAAACGCACTACGGCCACTAGGTTGCTTAAAAACAGCCCAACCATTGTCGTTAGGACTTACTCCGTCTTTAGGACTTAGCCCCTCCATCTGGTAGTACCACCAAGTGTCCATAGTTGGCGGGTTAGTGTCACCCCACATCCCGTGCCAAGTCGGGCCACCGTCCTTGGAACTAGGAAAACGCCCAATGCGTTTAGACATAGCGTCCATAATGTCAGGGTGTATGTCGCGGCACTCGTTAAACCACGCAAACGAAAGCTCTAGCGAGTTAAGGTTAGCTACATCGTCGGCATCGTCTAACGCGCGGAACATTATCTCGCACTCAACGTCCCCCACCTCAAAAAAATATGTCTTAGTTGTCCGCATGTACCGACCACATACTCCCGGCGGGAACCAATCCAAAAATGTTTTAATAACGGTATCCTGTAACTGCCGTGCTGTCTCACGGACCACAGCAGCACGAGTTCGCCGTTTGCCGGTAGCGTCCGGCTTCTGTGCAGACGCTCTGCGGACAACCTCAAAACAACAAGTAACGGATTTGCCTGAGCCAACCGGACCCATAAGAACCCGCATCTTAGCATCCGAACTCATAAAAGTACGCCCCGTAGCTGGGGGTGTGTAGTCTATGTCAAGTGGCAATCTGAGCATCCTCCACAATGTCCGGCTCAACAGTCATGGTCTTGTCTTCACCGCCTAAGTTAATGGTAATCTTAACGCCACCAGTGGGGCCATCACTGTCATCGCTCCTAGTCTCAAGACCAGCCCACTTAACCGTGGATTTTATAAGATCAGCCTTAACAGCTGCAGATACATCAGGGTTGTGAATCAAAAGCCACGATGTTGTAAGTAGTTCTTCGGCCTGAGCACGGGCTTTTAGTTTAAACGTAAGCCCCTTTTCAGTAACCTCTGCCCGGTAAGCGTCTACACGTTTTGTAAAAATAGGGTCTGCGTTAAACGCAGTCAGGTCATGGGCTGTAATATGATGGCGGTCTTTAATTTCGTCTACGGTTTCACCGCTGCCTTCCAACATTAAGGCTATGTCAAAAGCTAATCGGTCAGACCATTTGGTGTGGTACAGGGGAAGATTGTCCATAAAGCACCTTGTTATTTGCCAGCTTTTTTCATTGCTGCTTTGTGCGCCTGTGTAAAACTTCTGCCTTGTTGCATAGCTTTTGTCATTTCTTTCATGTGTTTGGCGCTATGGTGTTCACTGTGTTTAGCCATTAATTCTTTTTGCTTCTTTGTTAAAGCTGCCATCACGCTTCCCTTTTATTGCGCTTGATATTTTGTAGATATACATGGCCAAGATTAGCAGTCAATAGATTACAGAGCTAACTTGACAAACTTGACACGGTCCTTTTTTGGGCCTGTGCAGTGTGAGGATTACTATAATAAGGGGGCTATGCAAAATCCGTAGTCCATGTACCCCCCCTCCCCCCTCTATCGACCATGCCGTCACCGTGCTGGCATGGTGACAGCTGCAGCGGATTAGCAGGGTAAAGCCCCGTAACTTGACATTCTGGCCTAGTTATGGGAAAAGATAATTGTCGAAGCGGCGGGAACAGACGCCGCAGGGAAACCTAGACACGTTACTTGAAGTCCACTGTTCATGGACATCCTAGCCGAAGCCGTAGGACGTTTGTCCGATAATCGGTAGCGCCACGGTTCGGCGCATTCGAAAGGGGTTAGCTTATGGCTAATTCACCAAGTTGGGAAGGTAACTTCCGCCTGATCGAAACCAAAGAGGGTTCTTCGATCTTCACTATCAAGGCTTCGCCTACTGGCAAGTATGACGGTGACACTGTTGAAGACGCATTGGCTGCGGTTATCAAAGCCAAAGTGAAGTTTGACGGGTGGAAGTTGTGGGTCGATGGCGACTTCGCAACAACAGTTGACAAGGGCGAAATCGTGACCCCTACGAAACTGGCGAAGCTGGTCAAGGAAGCGGACGAAGTTGCTCTTGCATTTGTCAAGAGACCGTTTCCACAACCGAAAATTCGGTTGATCAAGGGTGACGGAGCAACCCGCTCATTCACTCGGAAGGCCTCAAACCTTCGCGAACTCTAAGCAGACAGTTAGGGCGGCGCAAGTCGCCCTAACACCTAACTTAACTTGAAGGATAGAATTATGAAGGGTGAAATACGAGCAGCGTTGCTGTTCACGCTGTGTATAGTGTTAGTTATAGCCACGTTGTTAGTGCTATGATTGATATGGTATTAAATATGTGGCCAATCGTTCCTGTATTGATTGGTGGCGTCATAGGTACATTGATTGGGATGTACTGCGACAAATAAAACGACACCCGCTGGAGCAATCTGGCGGGTTTTTTGTGTCTGCCGCCTGCGTCTACTAGCTTCCAAGCTTATAGGTATGTCTCTGCTCGTATAGTACTCGCCATTCGTCGGGGGTTTATAGCTCCGCTACAGTACGGTATCAATACTGCCCTTGTAAGGGGTCTATACTACGCCATAATCTAAGGTTTATAGTACAACTTTACAAATTGTATAGTATATATCCAACTATATAGATTATACATACTATCTATTTTTAGGGGGGTTTTATAACTTGACACAAAACCATGTAAAGTTTGTTGTTTTTATTGTACAATATTGCCATAGAAAGCATGTCAACTATATATATTAGGTAGATTAGGTAAGTTTTTTTAATAATACCCTTTCCTCATGAGGATATATAACTTGACATGTAAAGTTTTAGGTACGCTACAGGGTAGCCATATTAATAAAAAAAAATACCTATTCTATATAGTTGCCCATTTTTCTTAGCCTATTCAGTAGCTTACACTATCTATTTTACTATCCATTTACCTAACATAAACTACCTACTTACCTACCCCTCATAACTTTACATATATACTTGACACTACTAACCACTATCCGCGTACTCCTTCATTGATTTTATACCCTCCCCTAATTTGACATTCTGGCCTAGATGTGGGACAAAGCTGGACGGCCAACGAAGTACTACTAACAAATACTAAACAGTAGTTACTAGCTGGTTGTTATCCAAACTTAACAATCTGTGGAGGACATCCTATGAAACAGACTTCTTACAAAGCTAATAGAGAGCAGCTTAAAGAGTGGCGGTCACTAGCTGACTTACAAGCTGAGTTCCATGACGAAGAGATTGCTACTAAGACACTGGCCGTTAGAACTCGGTTACGTACTTATCTCAATATCCAAGACGTTATATACGACGTCGTTGCTGGTCATGACCTGTTAGTTACTGACCCTATGAGTTGTTTTGAGGGTTCAGTAGTTAGCGTTGCTGACAGATCGACACTACGTCAGCATGGCTATGACAAGTTCGTCGTTCAGTACAACAATCATGGTTTTACAACGGTGGATATATAATGAGCCTTACATCACAACAGCTGAAAGATGCTGCTAAGTTCTTCGGTTATGAAGATGCTGATCTACCTGATTGGGAGAAAGACGGTATGTGGAGTGAGGTTAAAGCTGATGTAGTATATCAAGCTCAGTCACCTACCATGTTTAAGGTCGTATTCACCACCAGTAACGGTGACGTACAGAACGAATGGAAAGGTTACTACAGCACTGCTGACTGTAGATCAGCCCTTAAAGATGCTGACCTCATCATACCACACAACTGGTATTGGACTATCAAGGAAGACAAATGAAACAGATTAAGACATCTGGTCAAGGTTGTCATCGTTACGTCAGTAAGTTGCAACCTTTTACAAACCACAGTGGTTCCCTAACAGGGGACTACTACCCATCCAAGAGACAGTATGTAGTTTGGTCATACGATCACTGGCCTCTCTACATATTTGATAAGACATCTAACATTTGGTTTGGCAATTCTACTAAGTACAGTCGGACTACTAGCAAACACAGTACTCAGTCTATGCCCCATATCGGTGGTCTGTATGAGGACATAACTTGGCTAAGTCGGAAACGTACAATGTATTTGTGGTCATATGGTTACCACAGCCTAGTGAAAGAGAGGATTATTGCATGAGAAACAGAGCGTTTCGTAGAGCTAATAAGTTTAGGCTCATTAACAAAGCTCGTAAGTTGTTGGACCAGAGATGGTCTGGCTTTGGGGATAGTAGAGTTCCTGCTAAGTTATCTACTAGCAAGGATGCTGCTAGACTTGGTTACAATATGCATCGTTGTAAGTGTGAGTATTGTTCTCCACGTTATCACACTCAACGTAAGATGCACACTGCTGCTATGAGAGACATTCAGCAACAGCTTACTGACATTGCATAGTCGAAACAGGGTTAACAGCCCTGTCTGTGTTGATTGGTTATCAGCACACTGATGAGACTAACCACAAGGAGACTGACTACATGGATAAACTAAGACTGTTTGCCATCAGGAGGAGGGCATACGGACCCCTTGTTACTACAGATACTGGTGAACCCATCTACTTCGATAACAAGATGGAAGCCAAGACCGTTCGTAACAGGATTACTGAGGGTATGGTGTTTAGTTTTGGTAAGAAGGCCCACAAAGCCGTGGTTACTAAAGCACCAGACCATAGATTATATGAGGAGACTAAGTAATGAGAGCATCACTATTAAAAGATACCATCGCTAGGTTATGGGAGATTAAAAGACCTGTAGCTGTAGTCGGTGCACCGGGAGGTGGTAAGACACAATGTATACAGCAGACTGCCAAAGAGATTGGTTGTCACTTTATACAACGCCATCTACCTACCATCCCAGTAGAAGACTTCGGTGTACCCGACATGTCATCATCTACTGACACCACGTTCAAGTACAAATTACCGGAGTGGTTCCCGTCTAAGGGTTCCAAGTATGACGATGGTAAGGGTGGTATACTGTTGTTCGATGACAGGAACCAAGCTGACAACGATCTACAGAAAGCCCTAGCTAACCTGATCCAAGAACGTGAAGTTCATGGTGTACCTATGGCTGATGGTTGGCAGGTTATCAGTACTGGCAATCGTAAACAGGACAGAGCCGGTGCTAACAAAGTACTTGGTCACTTGGCTAATCGTGAGACTGAGCTAGAGCTAGAGACGCATCTAGATGATTGGCGTAGATATGCTCTCGACAACGGTGCTCGTACCGAGGTTGTTAGCTTCATTGGTTTCCGTCCTAACTTGTTACATGACTACGACCCACAACGTGAGGGTGGTAACCCTACACCAAGGTCATGGATGGAGGGTGTAAGTGCAGTACTTGGTGTTGTGTCATCAGAAGCTGAGTACGAATGTTTCAAGGGTGCTATTGGTGAGGGTGCTGCTGCCGAGTTTGTTGGCTTTATGAGGATATTTCGTAAGCTGCCAAACCCTGACAACACGTTACTCAATCCTAAGACTGCTGATGTGCCGGATGATGCTGCTACATTGTATGCTATGTCCGGTGCTTTAGCTCAACGTGCTACGCCTAAGAACATGGGTAATCTATGCCTGTACTTGGAGCGTTTACCAGCTGAGTTCTCAGTACTCTGTGTCAGTACGGTGTTACGCCGTGATCCTGAGTGTGCCGATACTGAGGCGTTCAGAGATTGGTCAATCGGTAACCAATCAGTGTTATTTTAATCAACCATAGTGGAGGAAAGAAACTATGACTAGACCATCTAATGCCAGCACAAGCTGGAGAGACAAAGACGTAGAAACTCTTATGTCTATGAAACGTGAAGGCTTCACTGATGAAGATATTGGTGAGGTACTAGGTCGTACTGCTAAGGCTGTATCGGTTCGTCACAGTAAGGTTGTAAAACGGTACAATGGTACTGGACCACAATCACACCACACAGTGCTGTCTGATGATTGGGTAGACACTATCCAAGAGCCAGACGCTACACCAGTGGCAGATGATAACTACGTTATCTGTATCCCTCGTAAAGCTGTACTTGTCGTATTGGTTGCTGTGTTAGTAGCAGCAAGCTGGTATGCCGGTAAGTATCTGTAAACATTGTCGAAACAGGGCGGCTATCTGCCCTGTCCACAGTAGTTGGTTACTATTGTGCTGATGAGACAAACCAAGTGGAGTATATAAATATGGTGAAGCTAACCAACAAAGCTGTCCTTGTACAGTTATCAATAGGTGTTCCGACACTTACACGACTAGACAGAGCGATCAGTAGTAAACTTACAGCTGATGCCGGTGCTGTTGATGGTAGTATCCGTGGTTATAAATCACTGCTACCAAATGCAGACTTGCTTAAACAGATTACTACACTGAAGAACTCTATCCGTAGTAAGTTCTATACCAACACGTTACCTTGGGGGATTAAAGGTACGTACATCTTACCTACTAGAAACTACATGGACTTTGTGTCTGACTTCAAACAAGACAGACATAAGTTTTTAGGTATGGTTGCTAAGTTTTCAGATAGTTATTCTGACATGGTTCATGCTGCTAGTGTGTCATTGGGTAAGGGGTTTAATTCTGCTGACTACCCTACACAAGAGAACCTAGAAGCATCGTTCTATATGAATATGCGTACTAGTAGTTTGCCTGCTGAAGACTTTCGTTACAACGATATGTCTGATGAAGAAGAACAGGCTATACGTGACAGTGTAACACAAGAAGTTACTGATGCTGCACAGGTTGCCATGACAGAAGTATGGCAGCGTCTGTATGATCGTACTAAAAGATTTGCTGACAAGCTCAATGATCCCGCTGCTGTGTTCAACAACAGTACCATTGAGTTGTTGACAGAACTTTGTTCTATACTACCGCGTCTTAACTTTGCTGATGATCCCAATCTAGAGAACATGAGACAACAAGTTGAGCGTACTCTTACAGGTTACCACCCCGATCACTTCCGTAATGATCCTGTCTTTCGTAAGGATCGTGGTCAAGCTGCGTCTGATATTGTTGCTCAGATGGCAGCATTTATGGAACCATCATAACCCATACAAGGAGGATAATTGTATGACTTCAATTGCACCCATTGTGGACTTCCACAGTAGAACTTTATCACCTGCCGAAAAGCAGGTGCTAATCGACAAAATATCTAAGGCCAAGACTAGCCTGATCTTAGATCATCCTTTCTTCGGTGCTATAGCGTTGAATATGCCAACCCTATTTGACAGTACTATACTAACAGCATGTACTAACGGTAAACGTATCAAGTACAATCCCGACTTTCTTGGTAGTTTACGTGATGCTCAGGTTACGTTTCTAGTAGCTCATGAGTGTTTCCACCCTATGCTGGAGCATATATGGCGTCTCATGGGCCGTGATCCGCAGTTGTGGAACATAGCTGGTGACATTGTGATCAACCAGATACTTACTAACGAGGGTATCGGTGAGTTTATTGAGGGCGGTATACTAGACGAAGACCTCTACAATGCTGGTGATGGCAACACTGACAGTATCTATAACTTGTTACCACCCCAACCAAAGGGGGGTACTTGGCGGTTTACACAGGGCGGTATCGGTGACGATATGGAAGCACCAGATGGTAGCCCTGCTGAACAGGCACAAGAGCAAGCTGAGTGGCGTATCAAGATAGCGCAAGCTGCACAAGCTGCTAAGATGTGTGGTAAACTCAGTGGTGACATGGAGCGTCTAGTTGGTTCTATACTAAACGCTAAGGTTCCGTGGGAAACACTGTTGTTTAGGTTCTTTGAGAAAGCTACCAGTGGTATGCGTACTTTCGCTAGACCTAATCGCCGGTTTATACAGCAGGGTATTTACTTACCTACAGCTACAGGTGTTCAGCTTGGTGACATTGTGTTTGCTGTAGACTGCTCTGGTTCTGTTAGTGACGATGAGATAGACCAAGCTGCTGCTGAAGTCATCAAGGTGCATGAGGAACTACGTCCTAAGAAACTTCACGTAGTGTACTTCGACAGTCGGGTGTCTCACATGGATACGTTTGAACCTGATGATGACGTTACTGTTACGTCTCATGGTGGAGGCGGTACAGCGTTCAGCCCCATATGGGACTACATCTACGACAACGACATAGACCCAGTTGCTTGTGTCGTTATCACTGATCTAGTTTGTTACGACTTTGGTGACGAACCAGACTACCCAGTTCTATGGGTGTCAACACATTCAGATCAAGCTGACTTCGGTGAAGTGGTAATGATGTGAGTGTAGAACAATTATTGTTAGCGGCCCTAGTGGTCGCTAACTTAGTTTATATTTGGCTGACACGTAAGGAGTGCGAAGATGCCAAGTATGATAGTGCGTTCTATCTACAGGTTTTGACAGATGTGGCAAACAAAGTAGTAGAAATTAAGGTAGACAATCAAGGCGATATAGAGATTCGCGAAATATCAGGAGAGTAACATGGCTACAGTAAGATTCAGTGATCAGTTGAACAAAGACATCAAAACAAATGCTAGGGCGTTACACAACGCTGCTATCGACAAGGTTAGAATGTCTTTTGCTACAGACAATTTAGGTAAGGAGATACACGAAATTTTGTACTCAGAAAACCAGCGTACAAAAATGGCTAAGTTGGGTAAAAACTTTTTCTCAGACCGTGGTACTTTAGCAATGAATGGTTTCTACGATAATAGCGGTAGAACTATAGCTCTTGATTTTGGACCTCCAGAGGGTAACGTGACTTTTGAAAATTGTCATAACTACACTACCCCTCGTATAGATTTCACCAACTTGTTATTCGGTTCTACTACAAAGCCATATGGTTTGGATGCTAGCTATGGTTCTTTCAAACTAAATGACGATCCCAAGTGGGATGGTATCAAAGCTCGTTACATAACTTGGTGTAAGCAACTCTATATAGCAGAGAAAAAACGTGATGAGTTTGTGGAAGGCGTACAGCGGGTTATCAACAGCTTTAGTACGTTAGCTCCTGCACTAAAAGCATGGCCTCCGCTGTGGGACTTAGTGCCTGATGACAAACAACGTAAACATAGGGAGATTGTGACACGATCTAAAGCTGTGTCCAAAGATGATCTAGGTATTGATACTAGCCAGCTTACAGCAGCAGTAACTATGGCAAAGTTGACACGCTAATGGCTGTCATTACTAGCTATGAAACAGCAGTCTCACACTTTTCTAGTGTGAGGCATAAGCTGAAGGGTAAGCCGCTCTGTTCAATGGGCCGCTTATATAAACGCTATGAACCCTGCTCTGATGCACTGTTAGAGCGTATGGGTATAGAACGGGAGTATTTTGACATACACATACATGGCCAACACTTGTGTAGCCTAACTTCTGACAACGTGTTGACCTTTGTTATGCCTAAGAACCTAGTGAAACATAATGCCATTACACTAGCTGTATCGTTAGATAATATGGTTAACGTGTTTTGGTCTAGGTTTGCTACAGGTAGGTGGAAACTATGGTGCTATGACCCAGAAGATTACTCATATAATTACAATAAGATGCTTGATGCTCCTGAGTATTTTGAGGGTATCAAGTTTAATCTAGTAACCAAAGAGTGTCTTAACCCACAAGCTAGTGACGTAGGCCATGTAAACGTAGCCAACCGTAAAGTATGGTGGAACGCTATCAGAGCATGGAAACGGGGGGTTAGGGTAAGAGCTAAGATGGGTATGTTCAGTGAACTTGTTGACAAGGCTGTCAATGAACAGCAACCGTCTGGGCCGTATGTAAACTTTCATGGTGAGAAAGAACTTGACACACTTGCAAGGTGTATTAAGAATAACGAACACCCTACTGAACTGTTCATGATGTTTATACATAGTCACTTACGCCGCCATATGTATGCGCCACAAGGCGATATGAAAACTATGTTTGTATCACAGGCTATAGATACGGTGTGTAATGAGCAGAGTGTAGAGTTGCGTAGGAGATTTGGGGTGTTTGATGACGTATGATATGTCGGATGCTAAGGAGTTTACGTCTGTATGGAATAGGTACAGCCAGAACTTTACACCGCTTATAGCTTGTCCAGAGTGCAAACATAGCGACAGAGCAGGACAAGTTGAGTACGAAAGGTTTGAGTTGTTTGGCGGTATATACGAACCCGTAGGTTACTGGGTTTCGTGCGGAAACTGTAGTGGCTCAGGTAAAATACTAAAAGACTAAAAAAAGGGGGCGGCTAGTTTGTGAAGCACAGGTAGTTGTGAAGGTTAATGTAGATGCCGCCCCCATTTAGTCTAGGGAAAAAGGTAGTCGTAGAGGTCAGCGATTAAAACAATATATTTGACCCAACTGCGTCCTCGGCCAACCTCTACAACTACTCTACCATACAAACAAAGGTAGACAAGATAAAAAATGGAGCAATGTTATGGATACTACAGCTAAGATAACACTTACTAAACGGATGCTTGATAAGAGCATCATAGATGCCAACAAAACGGTGCTAGCTTTTGCTAAAGCTAATATGCCGGTTAGTTATGATGACATACAAAACGGAACTAAGGTCATACAAAAGGCTTATTATGAAGATGGTGATCCTGCTACTATACGTATGTACAGACGCCCAAGAGGTGACGAGCTTCTGTCTATAGAAGGTCTTAAAAAACGCGCCAAAGTTGGCGATGTTGTATCGTTCTCTGTGCGTTATATACCAGATGAACTAAACACTTATATATGTGTCATTATTACAGAGGGATGTACTCTAGTATGAGAGCTATCCCCCCAAACAACCAGCAACAGGTTGGTGGTACTCATTACACATCAATGGGTGTGCAGCCTTGGGAGGCACTAGATAGTTGGTTATCTCCCGAGGAACTACGAGGTTACCACAAGGCTACAGCTATTGGTTACCTTGCTAGGGAACATAGTAAGGGTGGTGATGAGGATATTAAGAAAGCCCATCACCACCTGTCTAAGCTAGTGGAGTTACTAGGTTAATGGATATAATAACTTTAGACTTAGAAACGTATTACGACAAAGATTATTCTTTGCGTAAGATGACAACTGAAGCCTACATACGTGACCCTAGGTTTGAGGTTATAGGTGTAGGTTTAAAAGTAAATGATAACCCTACTGATTGGTATAGTGGCGATGATGTGGAGGGGTATCTGAACTCTATAGACTACAGTGACAAAGCTATACTAGCTCACAACACAGCTTTTGATGGGGCTATACTAGGCTGGCTATACAATATTAAACCAAGGCTGTGGCTAGACACTCTATCTATGTCACGACCTTCCTATCAGATGACGGTAGGGGGGTCGTTAGACAAGTTGTCTAAGAAATTTAAACTAGGATATAAAGGCGATGAAGTACACGCCGCTATTGGCAAACGCCGTACAGACTTTACACCAGAAGAACTGGCTAAGTATGCCGAGTACTGCATACAAGACGTAGAATTAACTTATAAATTGTTCAAGAGATTGGCTAACAAGTTTCCTTCGGCAGAGATACAAGTTATAGACCAGACACTGCGTATGTTTACTGAGCCTACTATTCAGCTAGACACCAACGTGTTGTCAGAACATCTATCCGGTATACGATCCAACAAGAAACGACTGATGGATAAGTTAGGTGGTGAGGACAAAATAAAATCCCATCTTATGTCTAATCAAAAGTTTGCTGCTCTACTAGAAAAACTGGGGGTTATTGTACCCCTAAAGATAAGCCCCACAACAGGCAAACACACTTACGCATTTGCTAAGACCGATGAAGGTTTTAAGCTATTGTTGTCACACGATAGACCTGTTGTTAGGGCATTGTGTGAGGCTAGGCTGGCAGTTAAATCCACCATAGACGAGACACGCACCGTGGCTTTTATGGGTATAGCAGAGCGTGGACCTTTGCCTATCATGCTAAAATACTACGGAGCGCATACTGGTAGGTTTAGCGGTAGTGATAAAGTTAACTTACAAAACTTACCGAGGGGCGGCAAACTTCGAGCCGCACTTACGTCACAGTATGGACAACGTGTTGTAGCTTGTGATTCATCTCAGATCGAGGCTCGTGTAGTAGCGTGGTTAGCCGGTGAAGAAGCACTACTGGAGCAGTTTCGTAACAACATAGATGTATATTCTGAGTTTGCTTCGGCGGTTTACGGAAGACCTATTACCAAAGCCGATAAGTTGGAACGTCATGTTGGCAAGACTGCCATACTTGGCCTTGGGTACGGCATGGGTAAGGACAAATTTAAAGACAGTCTTAAATCAGGCTACCCTTCAGTAGACATATCTATCGACCAAGCGGACGAAGTTGTAAAGCTGTACCGTTCTACCAATAGAAACATAAATCTATTATGGTCGCAGTGCCAATGGATGTTGGGAGCTATGGTACGAGGTGATAGAGGCACAATATGCAATGACGTACTGCCGTACGATGAGTTTGGTATAACTTTGCCTAACAAGTTACAGATACAGTATCCTGCTTTGCGCGAGCTGGACCAACGCAGTTACGGATACATTAACAGACCAGCAGGGTTCTATACGCTAACTGCTAGAAAGATTACCGGAGACATTTCCAATGACGGGATACCTTGGGTAAACATATATGGCGGCAAGGTAGTAGAGAATATAACACAAGCCGTGGCTCGTATAGTTGTAGCAGAACAAATGGTACGTATAGGACAGCGTTATAAAGTGGCGTTACAAGTCCACGATGAAGTGGTGTGTATCGTTGACGAGAGCGAAGCTGAAGCTGCTAGAGACTACATGGTAGAAGTTATGTCTACCCCACCAACGTGGGCTGAAGACTTACCTGTTGCTTGTGAAGCTGACATAGGCGTTAATTATGGTGACGCAAAGTAATTTTTAACTTGACATACTATACAACGGAGACTACCTATGGCTACAACACCGGAAGGGCGCGTAAAGAAAGCCCTAGATAAGATGTTAAAGGAAGAAGGAGTGTGGTCATATAGTCCCCAAGCTGGACCGTTTGGTTCAGCAGGTATACCTGACAGAGTTGCTATAGTTAGTGGTAGGTTCGTAGGTATAGAGGCTAAAGCCAACAATAAAAAGAAGCCGACACCATTACAACTAAGATGTATGTCGGACATAGAGGATGCAGGTGGCAAATGTTTTGTTGTCTGTGATGCAGAGACTATAGCTACGGTAAGGAGGTTTATCCGTGCTAGTATTGGAGCAGACTAAGGAGCTAGCTTTAAAGCTACGTGATCCTGATAAAGTTACCGAGATGGTATCAGGCAGCAGAGTAACAGCCAAGGGTGCTACCATAGTGCCGCACACTGTTGATGCTGTACATAAACTGAGAGGTATAGGTATTAACGCACCTTCGCCTATACTACACCACTATGGCTGGCCTAGTAAGTACACGCCATACAACCACCAACGACTTACCGCAGCTTTCCTTACTGTGAACCCTAAAGCTCTTGTACTTAACGAGATAGGTACAGGCAAAACTCAGAGCGCGTTGTGGGCGGCAGACTATCTTATATCAGTTGGTGAGGTAAGTAAGGTACTGATAATATCTCCGCTGTCTACGCTTGAACGTGTCTGGGGCGATGCTATCAGAGAAGAGACAAACAACAGACAACCTGTTATCCTTACCGGAACCAAAGAGCGCCGTCGTAAGCGTCTCAACGTAGACGCAGAATATTACATTGTAAATCACGAAGGTTTTAAGCTCATATGTGATGACGCAATAGGTAAGTTTGATCTAGTTATCGTAGACGAAGCGGCAGTGTTACGTAACCCGTCTACTACTAAGTTCCGAGCATTGTATAAGTGGATGTCTGTTAACCCTGACACTAGGTTGTGGTTGATGACAGGCACACCTACGCCAAACCTGCCTACAGACGCATGGTCTTTAGCCAAGCTAGTAGGTAACCCGATGGTTTATGGCAGCAACTACAGAACATTTACATCGTTTAAAGATTTGGTGATGCGTAGAGAGCGTATGTATACGTGGGTTCCTAGGGCTGACAGCATGGACGTAGTTAAACACGTACTGCAACCATGTGTACGGTACACTAGAGATGAGTGCTTTGACTTACCGGATACTGTTCGACAGACCAGAGAGGTCAAAATGACACCCGAACAGGTCAAGCATTATAAGTCCATGATGAAAACTCTGATAACAGAATCAGAAACAGAGGGGACTATAACCGCTGTAAACGAAGCGATTAAGATACAGAAGTTAGTACAGATAGCTTGCGGCGTGGCATATAATGACGAGGGTGAAAGTGTTCAGCTAGACTGCACCCCCCGTGTAGCAGCTACTAAGGAAGTTATACGCGAAGCTGGGGGCAAGATCATTGTATTCGTACCTCTGACCGGCACGTTACACATGCTACACAAAGAACTTAGCAAGCACTGGACAGTAGGCGTAGTTAACGGCAGCGTATCTGCCTCTAAACGCAATGTTATATTTGATAACTTCCAGAACGCTGATGATCCTAAGATATTACTGGCTCACCCAGCTACTATGGCCCACGGTTTGACGCTTACATCAGCATCTACAGTGGTATGGTACGGGCCAATAACAAGTAACGAGCAGTACGTTCAAGCCAATGGTAGGATTGAGCGCATAGGAAAGAAACATTCGTCTAACGTGGTCCACATAGAAGCCACGCAGATAGAGCAGAGAATGTATGACAGGTTAGCCAGAAAGCAGAAGATGCAGGGCTTATTGTTAGACATGATTAGACTAGAAATGGAGAAAAGCAATGGATAGAACGACTTACCTAGGGTCATCAGATGCTAGGGACATAATAACGGGGGATTGGTACGCAGTGTACGCCCGTAAGAAGGGGTTAGAGGAACCTGTTGATCTAAGTGACAACTTCAAGGTTCAACTTGGTGTGCACACTGAGGAGTTCCATATTGATTGGACTTTTAAGAGGTTACAAGCTGAAGTAGGTGACGGTGTATACGCTCTTAGTAAGTTTGCTAGTAAAGGCCAGCAACACCGAGCCGAGATAGATGTGTGTGCGTCTCACCCAGATGGTGTGTTAATTGAAGGTACTGGCGATGAGACACCTGTTGAGGTTAAACATTCCGGTAGATTTGCTACAGCAGATCAGGCGTGTGATTTTTACATGCCCCAGATACAGCACCATATGTATTGTTGGGATTCTGAACACTTGTTGTTCAGTGTTATACTGGGTAACGAAGAACCCGAGCGTGTATGGGTTTCTCGATCTGACGAGTGGATATACGACTATGTCGATAAGTGCCAACGTTTTTGGGCAGATCACATAGAGCTAGATGTCCCACCGGTCAACCCGTCAGGTGGTGAACGTATATCTAGCTTACCTACTGCTGATGTGTTTGACAGAATAAAGCGCAATGGTTTCAGTAAACGATGTATGCAGCACGACAATCGCGCTACGTCTCTTGCTCAAAAGTTTATAGAAACTAAAGGCGCGGTGACCCAGCACAACTCTGTTAAGTCAGAATTAAAATCTATGATGCAGTCTGACGAAGATGTTTTGTACTGGGATGATCTACTAATGAAGCGCACAAAGAGCGGTTCAATAACATTTAAAATAATGACAGGAGAATAGTGATGGCTAAAGAACCTAGCGCAGTTCAAGACTTGATTGCTGCTCAAGGGGCGTGTGATCCAGTGTTTAAGGATGCTACTAACCCACACTTCCGTAGTAGATACGCCAGCCTCAGTGCTTGTGTAGACGCTTGTAAGGAAGCGTTTCATAGGCATAACTTTGCAATACTACAGTCCAATGGCTACGATCAGTTTGGTCCGTATGTATTGACAACGCTGTTACATTCTTCCGGTGAGAAGTATGAATCAATCGTTTACCTAGTCTTGAGCAAGCAAGACATGCAAGGCTTGGGTAGTGCGATTACATACGCGCGTAGGTATGGGCTTTTGGGTATGGCAGGACTTGCCCCAGAGGATGATGATGGTAACGCCGCTTCACAGACACCGCCACCTAAGAAGTCTTCAGTACCGCCGGTAATGAAAGACGTTACACCTAAACCTAAAAAAGTAGCTAAGGCTAAACAGGAACCGGTCCCAGCTGCTGATAACTTAGACCAAGATATGTCTGACACAATGATGGGCGACCTTCACGGTATGCTAGATTAGGAGAAACTATGGAATACGATAACACAAACAAAGGCGTAATGTTTTCGCCATTCGCTAATCAAGTATGGCAAACAGAACGCCAGAAGTTGATTGGTAGCGGCAACGTAAACGTAGACGGCGTACAAGCAGATGCTATGTTCGTTAAAGAGACGCTTGGTCAAGGCAAGGGGGCCATTGTAAACATCTACGCTAAGGTAGGTACGTTGCATAAGAACGATAAGAACGGTAACGCCAAAGCACCTGACTTTTCTGGTCCTATGCCCTTGCATCCTGACAAGCGTGTTGCAGGTTGGATGGGTACTACCAAACAAGGTAAACCTTATATGCAGTTGTCGATAAGTGAGAAGCAAACGTCCGCAGCTAGTCCTGCTGCACGACAGCCAAACAACCAGCAACAGGTTGCTCGTACTCCTGAGCCTTCTTCAGGGGCGGTGGCAGGTGTAGACGAGGTTGATGATATGCTAGCAGGGATGACCGCAGATGACTAAGGAGCCTTACAAAACTGTAGTGGCTGTGGACTTTACAAAGGTAGAGGCACTACGTGGTCATCTACACCTTAACCAAAGACACATGGCTAAGGCGTTAGGTGTTTCACGTATGACTTACCAGAGTTGGGTACGGGGTCAGCGTATAAGGAAGTCTAACGAGGATAAAGTTAAGTTAGCTTTACGCCAACTGATAGACTTACTTAGGGAGGAAGAATGGCCACCGGAAGGCTTTATGCAAATGAAGTCTGACCAACTATACGAAAGGCTGCTTGAGATTTTAGAGGAACGCAGCTAGGCTACATCAGGGGGGTACGTCCCCCCTTTACTAGGGACAGTGATAATGAACACGTTGGAGTTTCTTCAACGAGTTCTACCCGCAGAAGGTAACTACTGTGCAATCGTCATAAATGACGGGGTTGCTCGGCAAGGATTTTATTCTACTGTGGATGAACTCGGTAACGCTATCGTCAAATTGGACGGGCGTAAACACAATACATATTATGCTATATCTTCTTTCCAAGATAAGAGCAGTCGTAAACAGCTTAACGTATTATGTACCAAGACATTTGCTCTTGATATAGATTGTGGCTTTGACAAGAACGGAAATCCTACGCCGTACCTCACTAAGAAAGAAGGGTATACGGCACTGGTTAAGTTTGTGAGAGATACGGGTTTACCGGAGCCGATGGTGGTATCATCCGGTAATGGACTTCATGTATACTGGGTTCTAAACGAGCCTCTACGTCCAGCGGAATGGAAGCCTCTGGCTAATGCTATGAAGGCTATGATAGTAGCACATGGGTTTGAGCTAGACATGGCTGTGCCAGCAGATAATGCTAGGGTGCTAAGAGCCATAGGTACACACAACGCTAGGGGCGGTGAAGAAGTAAAGCTGATCCTAGACCGCCCACCAAACGACCTAGCTAGTATAACAAGTTGTCTGAAGTCTTACATAAAATCTACAGCGCCGAGCAAGACGCACAAGAATGATAGTTACCCCAAGTCAGTCGCATCCATAGTCAAATCTAAATGCCAGCAGATAGCATGGGCTGTGGACAACCAAGACCAAGTTAGTGAGCCTATGTGGTATAACCTCCTAGGTATTGCTAGTGTTTGCCACGATGCAGAAGATGTGGCTAAAGAATGGAGCCGTGACCACGCTAACTACGATCCAGATGAGACGGTTCGTAAGTTGCACCAGTGGAAAGCGCAAGTAACTGGACCAACAACTTGTACAAAGTTTGAGAACGATAACGTGGGTGGGTGTAACGGTTGCCCTGTCAGGGGTAAGATAGGAACACCAGCCAAGTTAGGCGCACAGTACAAGGAGCAAGATACTTCCGCTAATGCCCCGTCTGATGCTGTAGTCGATGTGCCGTTACCCAAACCATTCAAACGAGCTAATGGCGGTATGTACGTAGAGATTGATGACAGTGACGTACCGATTACTAACTTTGACATATACCCTGTCAGTTATGGCAGAGACGAAACACTGGGCTACGAGGTATGTAGGTACAAGTGGAACAGGCAACACGTTGGTTGGCAAGACTTAGTGCTTAGACAAGGCTACTTGGCTGACGGTACATACAGAGAGTTTGTAGGGTCTATTGCTGACCAAGGTATTGTACTGGAAACCAGAAGGCAGACAGAGTATTTCCAGATGATGCTACGGTCTTACATGCATGAGCTACGCAAACAGCGGACTATGACTAACTTGTATTCTTCGATGGGATGGAAAGAGGATTACAAGTTATTCGTACTTGGCGATGTATTGTACCGGCGTAAACCGGATGGGTCAGTAGAAACCGAATCAATAAAACTAGCGTCTGCATCACAGCGTGTGGGCAGTGATATGTTTGGTAGCTCTGGTACACTTGAAAAGTGGACACAGCTTAGTGAGGTGTATGGCAAGGCTAAACTAAACGCTCATATGTTTAGCATAGGTGTAAGTCTAGCCGCACCTTTGATGTCCTTCACTGGTTTGAAAGGTATGACCGTATCTCTGTATGGAACAACAGGGGGCGGTAAGTCGTTAGCCCAGCTTGCGGCGCAGTCTGTATGGGGCAATCCTGATAAGCTACACTTCCAAGCTAAGTACACACAGAACACACTGTTCAGTAGGTTTGGTATGTATAACAACTTACCTGTAACTATTGATGAAGTCACCATGATGAGTGACAGAGACGTTGGTGACTTTCTATATTGGGTTAGCCAAGGTCGTGACAAGGCTAGGCTTAACCGTAACGCAGAAGAACGCGAGGCTAAGACATGGGCTACGTTCTGTATAGTATCTACAAACAAACCCATGAGTTCCAAGTTGATAGCGTCTGGGTTAGATACTGATGCTCAGATGGCCCGTCTACTAGAGCTTACAGTAGACGCGCACCCTCTGTTCACTAAAAGTAGTGACGCAGGTAAGAAGATATTCACTGTCATGTCAACGAACTACGGAGCCGTTGGTGATGTATATATAAAGAAACTGATGGAGATTGGTGAGCAAGGCATACGAGCCATGATTGACCAAGCTACTGAAGAATTTCGTGCTACATTTAACGTAGAGTTTACAGGTCAGGAAAGGTACTGGGAACAAGTTATGGTACTCACGTACTTGTCGCTGAAGTTAGCACACGGTTGGGAACTTATAAAATTTAACCCAGAAGACGGTATGTGGTGGGCGTTAAATCAAATCGGTGCACTGCGTAAGACAGTTACAGAGAACCACACTGACGGGTTTGATCTTATATCTGAGTACCTAAATGAAATGGTCAGCGAGACTGTACGGGTTATGCACACCGGTGACCAGACATCCATAGACTACGAGCGTTTACCTAGAAGTGGTATAAGGGTGAGGGTGGATGTGTACCGCAAAGATCGTGGTGATCTATTTGATACCGGCACTGTGATGCTGGACAGGGCGCACTTCAGAAAGTGGCTATCAAAGCGAGGTGGTGACTACAAAGGTATCATGGACACGTTACAGAATGAACATGCAGATGCCACGCCTAAGCATAAGAAAACCTCACTAGGTAAGCACACTCCGATTAAGCTACCTCAATCTTACGTCATAGGTATAAACCTGTCTCATCCACGGATGCAGGGGGTACTAGATGAAGCCGAGGTTGCATACGAGGAACTAACACTGGGGCAGTTACAAGCCGTTAAGTAGTCTACAATTCTGCTCCTAGTGCATCATAGAAGTTCTCTAGGTAATCCCGACCTGCTCTAGCTGATGCGTCTAGGGTACGTTGGGAAGCTGTTTTCTTAGCCTCTTTTAACGCTTCCCTGACCTTACGTTGGAAGTTGCTTATGTACATAGGTGTACCTCTGTACAACCTGTTGTGCTCTCTTACTTCACGTTCAAGTTTTCTACGCCCAGCAGCGTCAGCTTTTACCCATGCTGTCCTGTATGCAGCAGACACAGCTTTAGAATAATCACTAACTCGTCTAGCATACTTGATCGTTGTGTATTCTTTTGCAGCAGAGCGCGGATAAAAACCGGCTAGTCTACCTATGGCTAACGCAGCACTCATTTCGTTTGATACTACGTAGCCTCTCTTATCCACTACGGCCCCGTTTTGATAGTATGAGTACACATCCCCCACATTTCTAAGAAGGGTAGTAGGCGCGGCTCTCAATACGTCTATGCCGCTTACTGTAGAACTAAACGGTGCGGTGACCCCAAGCCTAACAAATTTTAGCGTGTCTAAACTAAACCCAGCTATCGGTCCTGCTATGTCTTTTACTTCCTGCATTACATCAGCACCCTCTATGAGTACTGATGTACCGGGAATTACATTGCTTAGTGACACGCGCCCAGCAAGGTCGATTGGTATCCATTCTTTTAATGGGCCATCCATTAACAGTGATCCTGCACCTTCAAACAACTGTTCGTCCAACTGCGTAGTTAGCCAAACTCTTGAACTACCCATAGATGCTTTCCATCCGACCATCTGTAACATGGTGTCTATAAGGTCTTCCAAGTCTTCTGCTAGTGGAAACCCTCCAGCGCCAGCAAGAGTATACAACAGCGCAAGCATCCCTAACTTGCCAGCCATACTTAGATTAGCAAACGTCTGTATGGATGTGACAGGGTACACTTTATACATATACACGAAGGCTTGAATACCGCTTCGGAAGAACGCCGGTCTGTTCATCACAGAGTATTCACCCATAGTTTGGTTGATCGCGCTTACAGCAAAGTTTCTGGCTTTCTGCTTTATATCACCGCTAGCTTTGACATCTTTGAGGCGTTGCAATTCTAGCCGGTACGCCGCTAGTCCCAGACTTCTACGAGACGCTTGTTCACTTCTGGTAAATGCCACCATAAATACGTCTGCGAACTTCTGGTAAGCCGTATTAAACGGGCCTGTTGTACCCCTAGACAAACCCATCATTGCGTTGCCTTGAGCAGGGATCATAACACCTTCTCTGATTTCCTTGGCAATAAACTTAGCTTCGTCAATAGTTAAACCACTTTCGGGGTCAGCATATGTTGCTGGTCTGTTATCTTTTTCCATTTTCTTGGCAATATTTTCGTAGAACGATGCCGAGTTATACGCTTCGTTGGACGGCATCTTAAACGTACCTTTTAAGCCTACTGAGGCCACGGCTCTATTAAGCTCGTATGTAGCAGCAGTTGCACCGAACCCTCCACCAAAATTAGTTTTAGCGTTATAGCTGGCTAGAAACGGTAGACCGTTTACGTACATGCCAATAGGGTTAAGCAAGCCCGTAGCTAAAGAACCGCCAAGCTGGAATAAACCGGTAGCAGATCGAATACGAGAAGCGTACTTACCGGATTCTATATCGGATTGACTGACATCACGATTAGAATGTAGGAACTCAAATCCTTTTATACCCTGTCTGTAAAACTCATCACCCCTGTTAGATACTTCCCCGTCTATAACTACATTGGTTTTGTTATATTGCATTTGCATCTGTTCATATTCACGAACAGCATCCCGCCGCTCGTCTTGCGACAGTTGGGGGTTTGTAGCTCTGTCTTTTAACGAAGCCAGTTTTTGTTTTACCCTAGAACTGTCCATTCTCCACAGATCATTGCTCTGTCTACGGCTTAGGTTTAGCAAGTCGTTTACTTTTGTCCGATACAACGCCTTGGCTACAGCAGATGCCCGTCTGTCAATGTGTTGCGCTACTGCTAACACTGCGTCTAGATCAGCACCCGGGGTAAAGTTACGTTGTAATCTTTTACGTGCGCTAGCATTTTGATTTGTAAGTTGAGTAATAACTTGTTTCATTTTTTCGGGCGGTAGATTTATACCAAATCTTTCTATACCCATGATAAATTCGTTAAGGTTTAACTCCATAGGTGCAGATATTGTATCCGCTACGGCGCTAACCGTTGCTGTTAGTTTTACGCCTTCTATACGTTGGTATCCTAATTTCTCTCCCGTAGGATCAAGAGCCTCTAGTGTTACTTTTTCATTTTTAAACAACTCGTTATAAGATTTAGCTGCTGATGCAGCTTCCCGCTCAGTATCAAATTGCATATATACAAACTGATCTTTGTAGCTGTCATCAACAGAAAGTATTTGATTACCCAAGGATGCCCTGACACGCAGCTGGAACTTACCACTACGCAAATAAGGAACATACCCGCTTGCTAGTGTGACTTTTGTAAATTTATCTGATTCAACAGTAGCCGCATACTCTGACAACATTACTTGCCGTAATTTAGTTTGGAACTCAAACTGCCCTGCGCTCTTGCTTGTTCTATCTCTAAAAGTTTTTAGTTGGGCAAGTACATCTTTACCTGTCCCATCTTTAAAGAATGAATCAACAGTAACAATCTTTTGTTCGCCATCAGGTTTTTTAGGATCAACAGGTAATTCCATTGGTTTTGCACCAATTAAAAATCTGTTAACAGCTTGGGCAAAATTTTCTGCGTTTTTAGTAGCTTGTTTATCTAACGTAGTTTTGCCATCCTTTATTGTTTCGTTTTCACGATACAAAGTACTCATTGTTTTTATAAGGTTTTTTAACAACGCAGCATCTTGAGGCGTAAACTTTTCTGAAGGTCGTAGCATACCCTCAAATTGTTCTATTGCAGATTGTTCTTCGTCTAGTTGAGCAACGTATTTTGCACGTAAAAATTCTATTTCTACATCTTCCATTGCTTTTCTTGTTTGTTGGTACGCAATCCACTCTACGCTATTTTCTGTTAAACCTTTTATGCCCTTTACTTTAACTGTTCTTTTTACATCTTTTTTACCTGCTTCTGATACAATCTCAACGTATGTATAACCGTCTCGTAGTTCTTTTAAAGATCGCCGCCCTAAACTTTTTAGTTGGTTTATTAGCTGTTCGTTTTGTGTAACTTTTCCGTTTACCACCTTAAACAATGGGGCTTTAAATTTTTCTATGCCGCCAAGTTCCCGTAGTTCATAAACAGATTTAAGTTGGCTATCATACAGCATTGTGTTTAAAGTTTTAGTCTGTTCCGTAGATATGCTACCGGCTATATTTTTAATGGCGCGGTCTAAAGCAACGGCCATAGTTTCGTTGCCTTTGATACGAACCTCGCTTGCCTTCTGGCCATGCCGCTCAAACAAGTTGTTCATTGCTTGGATGCCAGCGTTTTCCCGTGCATTAAAAGTAGACAAACTTAAAAAGTTAGTAACAAACGAGCGCCACTTTTGGCGCATACTGCCGCCCTTGCCTACAAATACATTAGTTCTATCTAAGACGCTTTCCCACGAGTTATACATATTAGGTTGCATTTGCCCAGCAGCAAACGCAATCTGACTGTCACGCAGAGGAGTAGCAACAGAGAACCTACCATTAGATGCTGGTCCTGTAGACGTTGTAACTTGATTATACCGATTGGCAACTTCGGACATAATAACCGGTCCGCCACCCAACCTTACATACTTGCGTGATTGGTCTAGTAAGTATCGCACATCCTCGTCACCAAACTTAATCTTGGCAAACTTGTTAAGGAATCTTTTAATTGCCATCCACACTCTAGATATAATGTTGGTGTCTAGTACCGCTGCATAGTCAGCTAGATATTCCTCAACAGCTTCTGCTTTAGATTGTTTAGCCACCCCATCACGTTTAACTTCCATAGAGTTATCTACAGCTGCACGTACCTGTGCATTGCTGTCGTATATAGATTCCATAATTGTGTTAAACTGAGCCGCAGGTACAACACTGCGTAGTCCAAAGTGACCTAGTGTTTCATGTGCCAGTACAAAGTTAAGGTGCTGTGCGTTTGCAACCCTGTCTGAGAATATAATAGCTGTGTTATCGAAAGCAAAGCCTACAGCCGGTGCTGTATCAAAGTCTCCTTTTGCTCGGCTTTTAACTGCCGCTTTGTAAAGTCTAGGGTTCTTGGTTTTAAGATCAGCTTGGTTGCGGTATACGTGTAGCTTAGGTTTAGATTCTAGCTTAGATATAAATGCCCTAGCCAACATCATAACTCTGCCGTTTGACATGGCTTTAGGTGCTTTGCCTGTGTCTGCGTCTATAAGTTTTGCTCTGCCTTGGTCAACATTTATCTCTAAATCAAGAGATGCACTATCAGCCAAATCACTTAATGATTGGTCTGTCTGCGTCTTATCTTTTATACCTTCCTCTTTTAGTATGGCGTCCATACGATTGTTAATAAAGTATTCATCGCGGTCAGTTGGTGGCAAACTAAGTAGGTCTGCAATATCAGCAGGTGCATTTGTTTCATTAAAACGACTGCTGTTGTCTAATCGCAATGGTCCTACTAAGTCGTTGTCAGCTAACAATTTGTAAAACGGATTTATTTCTGTTTTAGAAAATGTTTTACCCTCGGGCTTCATAACCGGTATGCTGTCTACATCACTTGCAATTTGAAACAAAATAAGTTGGAATTGTGCTTTTCCGTTTAGCTCATCACTGTATGTAGCAATAGCTTTTCTGGCTTTGGTCCGTGCGTTTACATCGTTTTCTACAAAAGCAAGTCTTAATAACCTGTCTAACGCTCCATAGTATTTAATGTTTTGTTTCTGGGCTGTATCTATAAATTGCGTAAGTTTATCTACAGACAGGCTACCAATAGCTTCTTCTTTAAAACTAGATTTACGAAGGGGTGCGTCTAATAAAACTTTTTTAACAGCTTTTTGTTTTGCTGCAGCATTTGATTTTTTGTCAGCTACAATTTTATTAATTTTAGCTACTGTTTTAGAATCAATAGTATCTACTGTGGGTATAGTTTCTAGTAAATTACCGCTTTGATCAGTGTCGAATAACTCTGCAACAACATCATCAAACACAACCCCAGCTTCTTTTGAAAGGGGTGCTGCTAATGCTTTTCTTTTTAACTTGTCAGCGGGTTTTGTTTTGGTTTCGGTTTTGGTTTTGGGTTCACTTTTTCCGGTAGTATCCGTTTTTTGGGCGTCTCCATCTCCATCTTCTTTGCGAGGTCCGGCCTGTTCGCCATCATCCATCGGCGCTGCGCTTGGCTTTTGTACGGCATCGTCATCTACCTTTGGGTTTAGATCAAAGTATTCTATAAACGGGTTTTTGCCTTGCATATTCCGTTGAATAGCAATGGCATCATACCCTTCTTTACGGGCTGCGTCTGCATAACTTTTGTCATTACCTTTACCAAATAGCTCGGCTAACTTTGTCCTGCTTTTAACAGTAAGCATATTAGCAAAATTAACATCTATTCGTGTAAGTGTTTTAAGTTTAGCTCCGCCTATAGCAGCCGCTTTATTGCTAGCTAAATACATAAAGCCATCGGGCGCTTCTACTTTACCCGACCTAAATAGTTTTAGTGGGCCGCTTGCTGTACCCTCTGGTAGTTTAGTTTCATCAGGCTGGCTTTTGGTTTCTGGCCCTTGCGACTGTGAGCTTTCCTTTTTTTCGTCCGTTTGCGCTTTGTCTGCCGCCGCCGCGCGTGACTTTTTTGGCGTTGGTTTTTTTGGCTCTTTTGGTTTTTCTGGTTTAAAACCTTTAGGCCACTTTTTATCTAAAACACTTGCAAGCGGTACAAAACCTTCTACTCCGTCTATTTCATTACGCACTAAAATAAATGCTTCGGTTTCCTGTCCTTGTACTGTAGTAGTTACAGCATCACCGGTAACTATAGTTACAGGAATTTCTGAATCAGACAAAAGGGCTATACGTTGTGCACCTTTTTTAAATTTAGATTTTGTAGTAGAACCCCCTGCTTCAGTTGGCGCTCGTACTAACGGCTCATCACTATCTTTTTGTTTTTGTTTGCGTAACTTGTTAAACAAAGATTTAGATGCGCCCGTACCAATAACCGCCCTGACCCATTCCTCTTGGGCTTTCAAAGAACGACTATTAAGAGTTACATTGTTTAACAGTTTACCTGCTTCGTCTGAAAACGTATCCCATGCAGTTACACCTTCATTGTAATCGTCGATTGTTAAATTTTTTGCGGTTTCAGATTTTGTACGTTGTCTTTCAGCCGCATCAAAATCAGCATCTCGTTGTCGTTTAGCTTCAGCTTTGTCCGCCATAGCCTGTTTAACAGGATTTAACTGACCAGATAACTGGCTATCAGTAGTCGGACCTGTAGGACCAGCTTGAGAAAACCGTGCATTATCTCGTAGTTGTTCCCCTTCTTCAAAACTAGTTGTCGGTAGATCAAACTCTGTTTGTAATGACGAACCTTCATATATTCTAGGTAGGTCTGGGTCAGCCTCTGATTCCGCTTGTTTTAATGGTCCTCTAACAGCAGGCAAAACTATACCCGGTAACGTACCTAGCTGACCAGCATTATACCGTCTTATACGTTCTTCTTCCGTGAGAACACGGGTAGACATAGGGACATTTTGTACACTGGTATCAAGTGTAGTGGGAGGAGGAGCCGTACCTAGGTCAACATCGTCACCAAACAAATCCCCTTGGGGGTCTGGTGCTGGACCAAACCCTGCCCTTGTAGGCGCGTCTCGGTCATAACTAAATAAATCTGGCTGGTCTTCTTGGATGTCTTGATCTGGACGCGTCCCTAAATCAACATCGTCGCCAAAGAACTCACCTTGTTCGCCTACAAAATTAGTACGTAAACCTGCTCTAGGTGCTGTGCCTTCGCCGCCCTCCAAGTCTAAACTATCTTGAGTCTGATAATCTTCTACTGGCGGTCCATCTAAAATGTTTACCGGCTCATTTCTATCTGTGCTTTTGCGTATGTTAACTACGCCACCGATAGCCCCACCGACTGTAGCCCCAGCTATAGCGGCTTCAATAAGTCTAGCTGTAGTTTCGTCGTTTGTGTAAGGGTCATCTCCGTACTGGCTACCGCCAGCCATGACTACGCCTTCTTGTAAGGCTTCTGTTCCGCCCTCTAATACCGCACCGCCTGCAATACCTTTTCCGACACGTTTAATTAATCCGCCGGTAGATAACCCTAAAAGCCTACTAGCACCGATAGCTTCAGGTATAGTAGACAAGATAGCATACGGTATACCTAGTGCTGCAGCCGCTGCTCTAGCTCTATCATCACCAGCCTCTGCGCCTCTATCGCGCATTTCTCCATACACATCAGCTGTACCTATGGCGTAGTTATTAATAGCTGTCGCTGCGCCTACACCACCAAGTTGGGCTAACGCTCTGCGTTGTTTTGCATCAAGCCCTTTAAGACCTTTTTTTGCGTATACCTCTGCGGCTTCAATAGCGACTTTTTTAAAGCCAGCTTTTGACATAATACCGCCAACGCTACCAAGTGCTGCGCCTAACGGGTTACCAGATGTTGCCCCACCTACTGCAAAACCTATAAGGCCAGCGGCAATAGACTCAATAATGTTTGGTCCTTGCTGCCCAATCATAGACACAGCGTACTCAATAGCACCTAACTCACCGTCTGCTACTTCGGCTGCTGTAGCTTGAAACGGTGACAGTTCTTGTATTCGTTCTTGTGAACTCTGTACAAGTTCAGAACCAAAATCTTCTGCACCGGCAAACTGTAACCCAGCGCCAGCTAGTGTTTTTAATCCTTGGGTTCCTATTTCAAAACTACGTTTAAATCTTGTTCCTAATGTAGGGTTTGTAATACGGCTAAGATAATCATTGTATTGTTTAGCAGATAAACTATCCCAATTTGCACCTTTCGGACGTTGACTAGGGGCGTTTAGATATTGTTGGGATTGTACCGCAGACGCATAGTCATCACTATCAAATTCAAAACCGTTTACAGATAACCTACCACTTGATCTATCAAAAGCAATCATAGGACGGCGCGGTGTTGGCGGTGGTGCTTTTATAGTTGGTGCTGCTTTATCAAAATCACCTAGTAATTTTTTTTCTTCATTTCTTAAATCTTGTAACGAGGAAGGTGTGCCAAGATTATACGTACCACTGTTGCCAAACGCTTGGTCTGCAAGGCTTGGAGTCAGGTTACCAATACCTGTACTGGCTGTAGTACTGTACGGGTCTCCCGGTCTGGGGCTTAACCCAATTCCCATAGAGTTATTTACTCCGCGTTTTAATATTTGGCTAGCCATGTGTATCTGCCTTTAGAAAGTCGCCATTGGATTACCGGAAGATGTTATGGTTATTCTAGGTTCAATGGTTTCCTCTCCGTTTCCACCTATAACCTTTGTATCTTGTAAAATAAGAAAAGAATCTGAGTTGGGTATTTGGGCAATAGCCATTGATCCATTTGATCCCTGCATAGTTGTCCATTTATATTCTTTTGCTCCTTCAACTAGTTTAAGTTTTTCTACTCTCTGTTGTATTGATCCTTTTAGAAGTTCTACTTTTAATTCTTTATTTGTTGCTAATTGTGATTCAAATTCTTTCATAAACAATTCAGCTTTTAGTTTAGCTTGCGTAGCCATAGATGCTTTGTTAAGCTGCTTGTACTCAAGATCATAAATGTTACGTAAGTCAGCAATCATTTGTTCTCTAGTAAGGTTATCGACTCGGGGATCAACAGCCACTCCAGTACCCTTGTCTACAATACCATACCTACCATCGGTGTAAGGCTGCAGTGCGTAGTTATCACCGGGAAATGAATAGGTTAACCAATCTGCTAACGCTTGATCGTTGCCTTTGTTAAACTCACTTAACATAACCATACCGTCTAAGTATCTACGGTCTGTGTCCATCATGTTTAATTGCGATTGTATTGCTGCCATTTTTGGAAAGTCTGAAGTTAACTGGGCAAACTTATACGCAGATAACAACTTCTGCCCTTGCGAAGCAAGATCATTACGAGCTTGTTTAATTTCAAGATCATTACCTATAAATGCAAGAGAATCTGGACTAGGTTTTATTACAGGGGTGGTGCTTGATTTTTTATCACCAAATGTTAACCCGCCTTTTTGTCCAGTTGTTGGCCCTGTAAAATTTAATTCCGTAGCTTTTTCTATTTGTGCTTGTTCTACCGGTTTAGGAGGTTCTACTACACCCTTCTCTATGGCTTCTTTATGAGCTTGCTCTGCTTTAAACAGCAGCTCTCGGTATTCAGCTGGCTCCATGTCAAATTCTTCAGCTGTCATGCCTGCACCAGCAACATAACCTTGTACTAGGTTATGCAGTGCAACATTGTACGCAACATCAGAAAGTCTTTCTAAGTCTGCAGAAATTCCGTTAAATCCTAAAATAGCTGCTACAGCACCCGACACATCAGCGGATACTCCATACGCTGTGTTTCCAGCTGCAGCCACTCCGCCTGCGGCGTAGTCTACAACAGTAGCTAAAACACCCCGCACACGAGAACCAAATGCATTGGCATCATCAACGCGACTAGTGCTTCTGCTTTGTACTTCTTCACTTACTACTGCTCCACTAGATGCTGGGCCGTCGCTATCTGTTGTAACTGACTGTTCAAGTATAAATTTTTTACCTACACCGCCTAAGATAAAAATATTTGCAGCCCCACCCTCATCTAACGCAGGGTATAATTTTAAAGCTTTTTGTTTGAAGGATTCAAATTCTTGGCCAGATTCTCGGGCTAAAGCTAAATTTGTAGGGGTTGTGGAGGGATTTGGTGCAACCGGAGCAGCTGTTTCAACCGGAGCAGCTGTTTCAGTAGATGCTGTTTCAATAGATGCTGTTACAACTGGAATATCTGCCGGATCAGTCTCTATACGTTTGAACCTGTTCATCCAATAATTTGCAAACTCAGAAGCCGAAGGATTTTTTCCCCTAAAACCGTTTTGATCTAATACAGCTCTGGCTCTTTTTAATGGGTCTTTGTTTTTTGCATATAAGTTTTTAAATACATCAAAAGCTGTATCGCCTCGCTTCGCGCCTATTAACAGAAAGCTAGCTCCTCGCGCACCTTGCTGGTGTGCTAGATACAACTCTGCAGCAGTTGGTTGTCTGCCTAAAACTTTTTCTAACGCTTTACGATTTTTATTTGTAAGTTTTACAATAGCATCAGTAGCTTTAGTAATATTAAATCTATCTTCTCGTGCTAATTCTAAACCATCGGCAGTCTCTGGCATAATTTGAAAAGCGCCGCCAGCACCGCTGCCTTCTCGGTTCATAACTCCGACGTCAAAATTACTTTCAATTTGTGCTAAATTTTTAAGAAAGCCTGTAGGAAAACCATATATACGTTCAAGTTCGTTCCAACGTGCTACAACTTGAGGAGTTATTGCGTTTACTTGCGTAGTTTCTGCGGCATCTTGTGTGGCAGATGTATCAGTTTCGGGGGGCGGAAACGTAAATGTCGGAGTTTGGGTTACTTGTTCACCAATCGTAAATTCTTCGGGTTTAAATGGACCGTTTTGTAGATACGTAGTTAACCCAGCTGGGGGCAACGAAGGGGGTACAGTAGGTCCTTCCGGTGCAGGTTGACCTAAATCATAAGGGATATTTTGTGTATTACTAGGTAGATTAGGGTTTAATATTTGTGCAGGTGTTGGGCCAGCAGGGTTCAATGTTTGTGCGGGTATTGGTGTTTTGGGAAATTGTGGGCTAACTAAACCGGGATTTGCTGGCGCTTCGCCAAGTCTAGCTAGTTCTTGGTCACGCAGCCTTTTTAGTAGTACTTCATTTTCTTGTATTGTTTGGCCGGTTTGTATTTGAGCAAGACGGCTTGTGTTTATATCCTCATAACCTTTGGTGCGGTTTTGTGCGTTTAACACAGCCCGATCAAAAGCTTCCATAGAGTTTTCACCGGCTATAGTTCCTAGACCACCGGCTTGACGTACTTGAGAATAAGATGGACCAGCCATGACTAGCTCCTTAAATTAACCGATTGCACCACTACCGCCGATACCACCGGCTTGTTTAGTACCATACGCTTGCAAGAACGGTTCTTTTTCACCACCGTAACCAAATGCGCTAGTTGTGCCGTACACTAAGTCTGATTGTGCTTGGCGTCTGCGTTCAGCAAGGTCTTGCATAAGAGGTAGTGTTAAACCTGCTGCACCTTCTGGTGCTGAATCAGGCATATAATCTAATGCAGCTTGTTGGAACCGCAGACCAGCAGCTTGGCCTCTATCAGTCTCGGCTGCTGCGGCAACAGACCCAGCGGCAGAGCCAGCTATTTTAGCTTGTCTTGCTACAGCTGCAGCAGCATTACTAGATAGACCGCGAGTGTTTTCTGCAATCTGGCGTTCTGTTTGTATTGCAGTTTCAGCGTATGCACCAGCAGGGTTTGCTTGCGCTTGTTTTGACGCTTGTAAAAACTCATTGGCCATAGCAACTTGTTGGTCAAACAACGATTTGTTTGTACGCGCCATCTCTGCTAGTTCTGCTTTACGTTGTTGTACTAACTGTGCTTCTTCTGGAGATAGACCTGAAACGTCTGGGCTTTCAGCTAACGCTAATGTGGTAATACGCATAAGAGTATCAGGGCTAGTTAAACCTTTAAGAGCACTTGTTAAATTTGTTCCGCTAGCAGCAGCTGTGCTACCGGCAG
>Ga0209336_10000138_pt1 | contig 35529 bp, 47 predicted proteins | sample LinPmetageLP32_FD_184042 | JGI IMG/M metagenome (GOLD analysis project Ga0209336, IMG submission 184042) | Marine viral communities from the Pacific Ocean - LP-32 (SPAdes) (version 2) | ecosystem: Environmental > Aquatic > Marine > Oceanic | place: Pacific Ocean | collected 2009-08-23
AAAGCAAAGGTGGTGACGGGCTAGACCAGGCAACCGAAGCTGCTGGCAATGCCGCTGCTAGCCCGTTAGACCGACAGCGCGCTCGCTTGGGCCTCAGCACTGAGCCTGGCGTCTTAATGGATCCAGCAGACCTTGCTGGCACAACCGCCGAGAATCCTATAGCCGTCGATGGCAACACGGCCACAATCAATACCCCTAGTGGAACGACCACTATTGAAATGGATACCGCTCAGCAGGCCGTAGAGACCGCTCAGGCGTTGCAAGCTAGAAGTGCCACGACTTTACCCGCACCTGTTATAGAGCCTCAAACTCGCCAGCCTCTGGCTCCAGCACTAGACCCTACCAATGATCCTCTTCAGTTCGCTACTGACACCATTGCTCTCAATCAGAGAGATATGCGCGCTGCTGACGCAGCCGGAGATTTTGAGGGTGCTGACGCTTTATATGAAGACGCTGTTCTTTTGCGTTCAGCAGAGACTGCGCTGCGTCGTGCAAACACTCTTGCGAAAAACGGTAGCAAAGCAGCATCTGATGCAATCATCGCTCGCGTTATGCCTGTGTTGCAGGAAGAGGCTGGTCGTCGCCAGGCAGCAATGGAGCCAGCACAGGTGCAGTCAGATCTAGTACAGGTGCAGTCAGAGCCTGTACTGTCAGAAGATCAGGGAACTATCTTTGCCGAAGGAAGCACGGAGCCAGCAAATCTTCCGGCGCGCGTTACAAGACTGAAATCCCAAGGCAAGGCATACCCGACACGGAAAGCGGCAGAGGCTGCGATGACTCGTGTCCGCAGAGGTGAGCCTGACTATCAGTGGAGCGTTAAAAAAGCTACGGGTGGATTTGCCCTCGAAGGCAATCTTCCTGGTGCGGAGGCGATAAACGAGACAGAAGACCAGCGGCTTATGAGCCAGGCTACAGAGCTGGAAGCTATAGCCGAGGGTTCCAGTGAAGTGTCGATTAGCGACCAGCTGGCTGCCTATGAAAGTGAATTGAGCGAAACAACAGCGAAACTAAACGAACTGCAAGCCAGGCTTGCCGCTGAAACAAAGAGGGATCAAAGCGGTGTCTTAGTAAAGAACCCTATTCAGCGCGCGATGACGATCAAAAACACTGACGATCTTCTGCTCACGATTGTTAAACTGGGCGGCATTAATATTGAAGATGCTAATGGCAACGGTTTTGAGCCGAAGCTCGACAACCCGAAGTCTAACAGTGTGGGCGCATACAGGCTCTTTAAGAAAGACGGCATGACCTTCGATGCGCTTAGAGAGGCGCTACAAGAGCGGGGCTGGTACAATCAAGAAGACCCCAATAGGCCCAGTGTTCTTTACGCAAATGAGGTGATGGAGGATATTCGCGAGGCTGTTATCCTTGCCCAAGACAATGAATTTGTTTACAAGGGTGACAAGCAGGCTGAAATTGAGTTTTTGAAGCGCGATATATCTTTTGCTGAAGAATCGCTAAGAGAGCTTGAAGGCATCGTCTTCAGCTATAAAACAGAGGTAAGCCCAGAGGAAGCGGGGCGCACTGATTTCATCGGGATAACCGATTCAGATGTGCTAAATTCAATCAATTACTTCGATGAAGTCCAGGGGGCATTTAATGAAGACAGAGCGTATCCGCAGGAAGGGGCCGAAACAGTTGGAGGAGATAGCCAAGCGATTGACACCGGAGGAATTCGCAGAGTTGAGAGCGGGGCCACAGGAGTCCAGCGAGTTGATGAAGAGCTTTCAGAGGCTGGCAGCCAAACGAGTGATGGAGCGACGCGGCCTAACATTCAAGACAGAGGATTAGATCCCAACGGGGACACCTCAGCAGCAGTAAACCAGACGGAGCCATTAGGCTCCGTTTCTCGTTCTGGGCCTGACGGATTTGAATTAGAGTCCTACACCGAAGGCGATATCACTAGTCTCGAGAATCGAGACATTGATGCCCTGGATGCGCGGGAGCAAAACGAGCGAGAGGGAGAAAACTTTGCACTGTCTGGCGGTGACGCGACTGTCGCCACTGGGAGTGATCGTATGCAGAACACTCAAGGCAACGATCTCTTTTCCCAGGATCCCGCACAAACAGAGAATGATGGGTCAGACACCGCCTTCTCTGTCAGACAAGGTGCTACTCGTAACATCCCTATCATTACCGACGAAGAACTCGATACGGTCTTCAAGAGAGTCACTGGGAAAGACAGGAACGACAGTAATAGTATTTTCGTGGTTCCAAGTTATTCCGACCTTCCTCAAGACATTCGCGATCGCGCGGAGAGGATGGGGCATCCTGCTTCTGATGTTAGGGGTGCTTTTCATAGAGGCAGCATATACGTTGTTCGGAATCAGATAAAGGGCAAAAACGATTTCGAGCAGGTGCTGTTGCACGAAGCAACACATGGCGGCTTCAGAGATATGCTGGGCGATAGAGGCGTTAATACCGCGCTGAATAAGCTCTTTGCTTCGATGGGTGGCAGAGAAGGATTTGAGCAAACGCTGATAGACCTGGGCATCGAGGCTGACCTTAAGCCTTACAAGGAATCTTTAGAAAAAGAAGGGGGATCTGTAGATCGGAGGAACGCGATTCTTCTTGATGAAATGCTCGCCTTTACGGGCCAGAAAGGCTCGAAGGGAATCAAGCTTAGGATTCAAGAGTTGATCGGCGCTATTCGTGCCTGGCTTGCTAAGAACGGGTACGTCAATCTTTCTAAGACCAGTGCTAGCGATATTGCATTGATGGCAAGACGGGCGAGAGAGAATTACTTTGCAAATAGCACTGACAGAAACGACACGGCGTTCAGCCTCGCGCAGAGAAAGGCTCGCGCGCAAAAGAACAACCAGAGTCTGTACAGCAATGCAGAACAAACAATCCTCGATGAAGGCTATAAGATATTCAAAGCCTCGAAGAAAAACCCAGATGCCTCCGTGCGCGGCGATCAGATCCTGAGCTTCCTTAAAGGCAGGGGTATTAAGAAGGATGAGCTTCAGTATACGAGGCTAGAAGAATTCTTAACTGAGCCTCAACCAGCAGCGGCTATGGCAGATTTTGAGAACGCCAAACCTCGCAGATATACGCAAGAAGAAGTTATCGCTTATCTGAGAAATGCTGCTCCACAGTTTAGTGAAGAGGGTGTTGATGAAAGGAATGTAGCCAATAACGGCTTGAATTTTGGTGAGCCTGAAATTAAAGATAGCCCAGATTACTACGCGGGTTTTGTTGACGTCATTGTTGATGAGGCTGAAAAAGATCAATGGGACGAATACAACGCATCACAAGTGTTAGAGAAGGTATTTAAAGAGAATCCTGAAAAGCTAAATGAGATGCTCGCAAACGCGGGGATCAATCCATCTGATCTTGAGCAAGCAGAAAATTCAGAGAGCTTTAACGAAGATTCAGCTACACAATTTTCACCTACGGTTGCCTCGGTAGCCCAGGCGTTTGAGGAGCAAGGTGAAAGCTTATGGGGTGCCGTGCAAAATACTTTTCAATCTGAGTTTGATGATGGATCTCAGGCTCTTGCAAAAGCGATTTACATGGAAGGAGACCCAGTGGTTGTGATCGAAGGCTCCTTTAATCAGGATCAAGGTTCTATAAAAATTGAAGGGAGTGATGATTACGGTTACACCATTAGCTACGAAGGCTCCATAGTAAACCAAAGAGAAACGCGAGACGGTCGCACTGTTACTGATCCAATATATGATCTTGATGAAGCCAAGGTTACAGCACAGATGCATCTTTACGAGCAGGGAGAATTATACGATAACGGCGACACTAAATTCTTTGATTATCTTAAAATTGCAGATGAGAAGATAGATAATTACAGAGAGATTAGACAGCAATTGTCCGATAACGCAATGGCTCCAAATGACAAAGAATTTGAGGGCGGTCACTTCGAAAGCAATGTTCTCTATGCCACTCTTGTTACAGACAGGAGCTGGCCTGCGGGGGACACCTATGTCATCGAGGAATTGCAGTCTGACTGGCATAGCAACATCCGCAAAAATGGTAGCACTTATGATCGAGATAAGTATGTAGACGCGCAAGATGCTTTGGATAAGGCTCTAAGGATCGAGAGAGATGCAAAAGCCGATGTTGCCGAAATTGAAAACACTATCTATGAAAAGGCGATATCAAAAAACTCTCCTGAGTCAAGCAAAGCCATAAGAGCAGAAAGTCTGACTGACTATTTAGATATTAAGTCAATGGGATATTTTTCTGAAAAAGGTATTCAGAAGCTCAAAGAAATTGGCCCCAGGTTGGAAGATTTTGAGAACGCCAGTCAGACTTTCTTATACCTTGATGCTCTTAACGAGGCATTCCCGCCTGGCTCCGTCCCTGAATTGTTTTTTACCCTTCGTGATTTGAGAAGCACCATTGAGGAAGAAAATTTTAGAACTTTTAAAAGCATACGCAACATCGATGTCAATGAGGAGCTGGTCGACATCTTTTCTCAGGCAGAAATAGATGAAGTAAGAAGTTATTTTTCTCCTAAGGTTTTAGAAAATGCGCGCTTGCGAAAGAAAAACCAACAAGAGATCCTCGCAGGACAGAACCCTGGCAATGAGGTTATGTATGACGAGAGCCTGACTCCTGTGTTTTGGATGGGCGACAGAACCTCAACATTCCCTAGTAACGACACCCGTGACAAGGCAGAAAAAACTATACGATTCGGATTACAAGACGACTTATTTAGCGATAGCCTCGAGGCGATAAGTGGTGTTGAAAGGGCGCGCGATACCCTGGAGGATGCTCGCCTCAACGTGTTTAATGAAGGACTTATTGTAGCAAGAGAGCTGAACGCTCCACCCGACTCTCCCTTTAGAGATGATCGCTATCTCGAGCTGGCCGCCAAGCGCGCAGTCATACAAGCGGTAAGCGAAAACAAGGATGCAATCGCGTTCTCTAAAGCTGATCGAGTTCAGGCGAGATGGGGTGATAGAAACGACTATACAGCCATCTATGATCGGAAGCTTCGTAAGATCATGGACAAGACCATGGGTCAAGCCCCGCAATCCGTGGATGCCAATGGCGAGATTGATGACAGCACAAGCGAGGGATTCTGGAGCTACGATATTACCCCAGAGCTGCGCGAGGAAATTGAGTACGAAGGTCTGCCTATGTTTAGTTTGCGCCCTGAAGAAGGAAGCATTCGGATACCAAGTAAGGGCGAAACAAAGATTGCTGACAAGTTCATTAAAGGCTTGCAGGATAAATTCCTACCTATTAAGCGTCTTCAGCAAAGCATCGAAGAAACAAGAGGTCGAAAGCTTTTCGAGGAAGAGGATGCTTACCTTGCGGAAGAGATGTTCTACGGTAAGACCGAAGAGGATCTCAGACAGATCGAGCTAGAGTTTGTCGAGCCGTTAATGAAGGACATGGAGTCTTCAGGAATTTCCGTAAAAGAGCTGGATGATTTCTTGATGGCGAAACACGCGCCAGAGAGAAACCGAGAAGTCGCGAAAATTAACGCGGCACTCCCAGATGGCGGGTCAGGCTTAACGACCAGGGAAGCAAACGAGCATCTTGCGTCTGTCGCAGAGGATTCTCAGAAGCTTGCAAACCTTGAGAGACTTGCGGGTCGCGTATATGAGATGACCACGCTAACGCGAGAGCTGTTGGTTAACGGCGGCCTGATTAGCGAGGAGGAGGTTAGCTCATGGGATAACAAGTATGACTTCTATGTGCCGCTAAAAGGATTTGCTGATAACGAACTAAATGACAAAGGCTTCGCTATACGAACGGGCAAAGGTTATGAAATACAGGGCAAAGAAAGCCGACGCGCTTTAGGTAGAAGATCTAAAGCTGATAGTCCTCTGGTTCAAGTGATATCTGACCTAACCGAAAAAACGATCCGTAATCGTAAGAACGAAGTTGGACAGTCGCTACTTACCCTGGCAGAAAATAATCCTGACTCGATGTTCTGGAAGGTTTTTACAGCCGATAACCCAGATACAAAAGACACCTGGAACGCGCAAGCTAATAAGGTTGTTACTGGGCCAGTAGACATGGCGCGTGATGATCGTTACTTCGGCGTTAAGCGCGATGGCAAGGCTTATTATATTAGAATCGAAGATGAAAGAATCCTCGATACAATGCGCAAGGTTGGCCCTCAGGCTCAGAACGCGTTAATTAATATGATGGGTGCAGCTACTCGATGGCTGTCCTTTGTTAATACCGCAGCTAATCCAGAGTTCGTTATTACGAACTTTACGCGAGACATACAAGCTGCCGGAATAAATATTCTAGCAGAACAATCTAAAGACGGTGGGCGCATCGAGGGTGAAGAGTTGGCGGCAAGGGCTGTAAACTTAAAGAATGTTGGTGGCGCTGTTGCTGCGATTGCTGAATACCATCGAAACAAGCGAACGGAACCGAAGGCGGGAAATGAATATCAGCAATATTACCAAGAGTTCATGGAGACTGGCGGTAAGACGGGATTCTTCGATAGTCCCGACCTGGATAAAATTGCTAAAGACTTAAACGGCAGACTGCAAGAATCAGGCACTGGCAAGAAGGTGAAAGAGGTCGGCAAGAATATCCTTGATTTCGTAACCGACTATAATACCGCTGTTGAGAACGGTATTAGATTGAGCACTTATGTTGAGGCGAGGAAAGTTGGGTTAAGCGCAAAGAAGGCTTCTTCTTTAGCTAAGAATCTGACAGTCAATTTCAATCGCAAAGGAGATTATGGGCAAGTATTAAACTCTGCTTATATGTTTTTTAATGCGGCGGTTCAAGGATTAGCGCAATTCTCAGTAACCATGAGTCCTTTCCAGGTGGACAGCAAGGGTGATTGGAAGCTTCAAAGAAAGGTAAACACCGCACAAAAAGTAGCTGGTGGAATTGTTGTAAGCGCGGCGATGCTTGCGAATGTGAACCGTCTTATTGGCGGCGAGGATGATGACGGCGAGGCTTATTGGGATAAGGTTTCACCAGCTATCAGAGAGCGTAATATCGTGTTTATGAAGCCCGATGGTAGCGGTGAGTATTATAAGTTCCCTCTCCCTTACGGCTTTAATTTCTTTTATAACCTGGGGGATGTGCTCGAAGGCTCAGTGTATGGCAGTGCTAGGCGTAAGCCGAAGTTAATGTCTCAAGCACTAGAGAGCTTTATTACTGCTTTCAGTCCAATGGCTCTTCATTCGGCAGATAGTTTAGGCGAGAGAATGTTCATCTCTGCGACGCCATCAATTGCCGTCCCTGCATCTGAGCTGGTCACCAATACCAATTTCTTTGGGGGTGACATTAAGAGAGAGCCAAATCCCTATGGAGCGCAGCGCGCAGCTTCGCATAACTACTGGTCGACAACCAAAGAACCGTATGTCGCGATTGCTAAGTTCATGAACGACACGGTTGGAGGCGGCTCTTCTTACAAGTCTGGCTCCGTCGATCCGCTAGGCTTTATGTTTGACGCTGACGTCCTCGATATAAATACCGATGTAAGTCCTGACACGCTTGAGCATTTGCTTGAGTATTCCCTCGGCGGTATTTACCGGACGGGAACAGGCGTAGCTGAAGCGGCTAATCGTTATTTCTCTGGGAGAGAGAATACTGCGGCGACTGTGCCGTTCATTAATAAGTTGGTCGGAAGAGATACGAGCGACTTCTCTGATCGATCTAATTACTACGATATCAGGCAGGCAGTTAATAACGCTCGCACTGAGTACAGGGATTCTGACAACAAGAGAGAGGCAGTCGAAACTCACAACGGCTTACACCTTCTATATAGAAGCACTCTTCAAGTGGATAAACGGCTTGCCAGGCTGCGCGAGCAGGAAGATAGGGCGCGAGACAGCAAGAGGCTTTCGGCAAGGGAGCGGGACGACAAGCTGTTAGAGCTTCGAGAGAAGATGGACGATGAGATAGATAGGTTTTACGTCAAGTATCGCAATCACCTCGCGCGCCGAGAGTAGGCTCAAGCATCTAATTCAGAGGATCGCTAAATGATAATTTTGCAATTAACCTGTTTGGCTACAGCGATATATTTTGAAGCGGGTAATCAGGACTATAGGGGGAAGCTGGCCGTAGGCAATGTGATAATGAATCGCGTCGAAGATCAGAGATACCCAGGCAGGGCTTGCGAGGTAGTTAAGCAGGGCGAATACCATAAGTTTTCAGCGCATCCGGTCAAGTGGCGATGCCAGTTCACCTATTGGTGTGACGGGAAGGATGAGAAAGCCGACGATAAGGATGTTATGGCCCACTCATGGAGAGCAGCTGTTAGCGCATATCACAGGGTGGCCGACGCTACTGGCGGCGCTACGCACTATCACAGCGACAAAGTTAAACCCTTCTGGGCAGATATCTCTAGGACGACCGCCACTATAGGCAATCATATTTTTTACAAGCTATAAATTAGGAGCGACCAATGATTAAAAGTATAGGCAAGTTTGTTAGATGGAGGGTTCAGACAATGAGCGAGTCCCAGGCAGGGGTTTTCGCAATTGGGGCGATATTGCTTCTAATGGTCGTTTGCTTGGTTTAATCTGCGCACATTTTCTGCGCACATTTTTATGTCACTCTATGTCGTTGGGTGACGATACGCTCCGGAAAGCCACGGCTCATAAGGCTCCATGTTATGCCATGTCATTTACAAAGCGGGTTCGAACCCCGTCAGTCACCCCATTTTTCTTCCTGCAAATCAATACGTTGCGATAAATTTATTCCCTCTGCGCACATTTTGCGCACATTCTCTCCATATTTTCCTCTTTTTTGGAGGCATCGATGACTCCTGCTTATCAGTATTCTGCGACAGTAATCCGGTGGATTGACGGCGACAGTGTGATCCTTGATATCGACTGCGGTTTCGACCTGGCACTTAAAGGCCAGAACGTCAGATTGATGGGCATCGATACGAGTGAAACGCGAGGAGGGACGCCAGATCTAAAGTGGCTGGGCAATCTTGCTAAACAGTTTTGCATCGAAGCTGCGCCAGTTGATAGCAGAGTAACCATCAAGACCTACCTGGATAAGAAGGGGAAGTTTGGCAGGATACTCGCTGATATTTACCTCGAGGATAACCAGGTGAGTATCAACGAGACGCTGAAGCTCGAGCGCCTGGCTGTTGATTATCACGGGCAGAATAAGAAGGAGCTTACTGCGCAGCACCTCCAGTGCATCGAGTACCAAAAAGAGAAGAGATCAGATCTTAGCTAAAAGATTAACCTGGTCTTTATCTTTCACGCCAGACACCCAGTCGGCGTAGGTGTTTAGGAACATCTGAGTGGTATGCCCTAGCTGTTTTGCAGCAAAAGCAGGCTCGACCCCAGCCATAAGCATCTCTGCTGCGCGAGTGTGGCGGCAAGTGTAGCCTCTTCTATAAGTCATTCGGCATTTCTTCAAAGCCTTTTTCCATTCGCCAGTGAAATAATCTCCGTCTAGGTATGGGCCATCAAGTTTGTGCTTGAAAACATAACCCCCAGCAAACCTTCCTGGGTTATCCATAAGCACCTGCTTTAATTTGGGCGCAATAAAGACAGATCGGACTTGCGAATTCTTTAGTCCTGAGATTTCGCGCCTGACTATCGACCGGGTAAGGGTTATTGTGTCGTTAGTTATATCCTCCCATTTCAAGCCAAGTATTTCGCCTGTTCTCATGCCAGTCTCAAAAGCAATCGTATAGAAAAAGCGCGCCTCTCCAGTAAGCTTTGATAGCAAATTTTCTTTCTCTTTTGGAGTACATCTAAGGATCGGGGGCTTTTGGTGCTTCTTCAGCCGAACCCCATTCACGGGGTTGGCGATAATCAGCTCTTCTTCTATTGCTAGAGAGAATACGCCGCGCAGTGGAATTAGCGCATTGCGTTTAGTTTTGTTTGTTACCTTGTGCAAGGCTAGTGCTTCACGAAGGTGCGAGGGTCTAATCGAGCTTATTGGTTTGTTCTCAAGGACTGGCATCCAGTATTGATTGAGAAGCTGGATATAGCTCTTATGCGTAGACAGCCTCACGTCGGTCTGATTAATAAACTTCTGCGCGATGACCCTGAATGTGGTCTTTCCGGCGTATTCAAACCCTCTGGTTAGGCCTTCAATCCACCGCTCTCTGTGGGCTATCGCCTTTCTGAGACCAGCTTCGGTGTGCGGGAAGCTGGCGCTAGTGAATTCTCGTTTGCCGTGTAGCTGGAAGTTAATCTGCCAGCTTCCGTGCTCCCACCTGATTCCCTTAGCCATTTCTCGATCTCCAACGGGTCTATTGCCGTTACTCGCCCGATCTTAAAGTAATGAGTTCCAAGTTCAAGCTTGGATTTCCATCCCCTAAAGGTTGTCTTAGGGAATCCAGTGCTCTCGCACCACATCTCAAGAGAGATTAAATTGCTCATCTCTAGCTCCTGTTTACCATTTATCGTATTGGCTGAGGGGTTTGCTCAGCTCTGTTTCGGTAATCTCGCCGCGCTTAAATTGCTCAAGCTCAGCTCGATCCCTGGCCCAGCCCAGATACCTTAAAGACTTACCAAGCTCCTGCTTAACGTCATCTTTCTTTCCTAGTCTTAAAATGTATTTCAGACCGCAGGCTATATCATGGGCAAAAAGCCCACTCATCGGGGCGATGATGGAGTTGATAATATCCCTGGCCTCAATATTCTTTCCGCAGCTGCAAGTCATTACCGCGTAGTGCGAGGGGTGATTAACAAGATCACCTGTGGGTTTATCATCCAGAATAGTCTGGACTTTCTTTCTAGCCATAGTCTGCCGCCTCCTGGCGTTCCTAAGCTTCTTGGAAAACCGCTCATCGAGAGCGGCCTCCGCGTTATGTAGAAGGAATGAGATACCCATTAAAACGGAATGTCGTCAGCAAATTCGGGCTGAGGGGCTGAACGACCAGGGGCTGGGCGACTAGGTGCTGAGCCATCTTTAGATCCACCACCGCCAAGCATCTGCATATTCAGACCTCGAGTCTCGACCACATACTTCTTCTCACCGTCCTTCTCGTAAGTACGGGTTTCTTTCTTGCCATCGATGTAAAGCAAGTCTCCCTTTTTGACGTACTGGCTGACCACATCTGATAGGCCGCCACCAAAAACAACCGAATGGAACTCAGCCTTCTCCTTCTTTTCGCCACTCTTTTTATCTTTCCACGTTTCAGAAGTCACCAAGAGAAGGTTGGCAATCTTATCGCCACTACTGAACTCTTTAATCTCTGGATCTTTAGCTGCACGGCCTACTAATATCTGCTTATTAATCATTTTTTGTTTCTCCTTAAAACGAAAATTTCTTTATCTGGGCTTCGGTAATCCTCAAGGTTTATCTCTGGCGCTTCGCCTTTAATAGCCTTTGCCCAATTCACACTGCCTTTCATCTTCTGGGGCGATCCTGTCCATCCAGACCCCTCCACCTTCCTGCCTGCGCAGAATTCTTCAGCTTGTTCTCTCAGCTGTTTTTTCTTTTCGGTAAGCTCTGCAAGCTGAGCATCAACCTCGTTAAGATCAGTCTCAAGCCTGACCCATTGCTCGTTGATCTTTCCGTCTACAACCTCGACTGGCTGATGCTCCAGCAAATCAATGTCGAGCTGATACCAGCCAGCGACCAGGGCCGCCTGTGTAAATAGATTGGCCTGGTAAATCATTATGGACATCTTTTCCTCTGTGCCGTCGGACGTAACGAAGATCGCCTGCTTAGCACCAGTCACCAACATATTGTGCTCGAGCTGCCAGACGATATGATTGGGAAGCTCTCCCTTGTCGATCGACTCATTGAGCTTAAGATTCCAAAGCTTATGTTCGAAAATTATGGTTCCGTCCTCGCTTAATCCATCGAGGCTTGCAGCCATTTTCCCGCCCAGACGTTCGCGCATAGGCTGGGGAATCTCTTTCGGCCAATCAGATTCTTCCATCTCACAGCAGGCGGGGGCCAGGGTGATTGGCCTGCCTTCAGTTTGCGAAAATATCCCTTCGACGATGGGTCGCGCTGCGGCTTCTGCGTCGTGACCTTTCTGAAAAATCTCAGCCGTCTTTTTGTGAATGGGCTTAGAAGTGCCGTTCAAAAGCTCGGTCATGTAGGCGTGACGACTCTGGTATGGCGAGTCGCCTAACGCTTTGGGCGCATTAGATCCGGTCTTGAAACCCTTGCGCCACGCCAGCCACTCCGGCGTTCCTTGCTCTATATCAATGCGTTTCACGGGTCTGCTCCTCGTTTAGAAAGCGCAGCTCTTCTGCTGCCATTAGTTCATCTAACTGCTCATCGGTCAGCTCTATATTGCTTGAGGCAAACCAGTCGTGAGCTTTCTTTAATGTGCCTTCGCCAGTCTTAATCTTTGCTACAAGTTGCCCGAGTGTTTCTGGCGAGATTTTTTTCTTGTCTGCTTGTTGTTTGATCTTGGGCGCGGCTTTGATTTCCGGGATTTCCGAGATTTCCGGTTTGGCCGAATCCAGTCTGTCGCCAGGATTATCGATCTCATCGACAGCGACAAAGTTCCAGCACGTTAGTCCGAGTCCATGCAGGGCAATGGCTTTAGTTAAGCACCTCATGCGCGCAGTATTTACTGCGTGGCGTGATGGATTAATAACAGCCTTATTGTTGAGGAGAACTGGCAAGATACATTCGATAGCGCGGCCTAGACTGGTCACCGTGCAAACGACCTCAACCTCTCCGCTATCGAAAACACGATCAGCCTGAAATTCGTAAGTGCCATCGGGCCTGTAATGCTGGAACAAGGCCCAGGCCAACGACCAGGGTATGTATTGGCCTTGCTTTACTTTAATGTATTTCTCGACGTTCACGTTATAGAGCTTTCCGAAGGTATCGTATTCACCCTTCGAGTCAGTCTCGACTCTAAAATCTTTCGAGGCGATGTCATCAGTTGTTGCGATGCTATTCATAGGTCATCTCCAAAGAGTTAGTGGCGACGGCTCCGCAGGTATAGCTGAACGAATAGCCAGACTCATAAGCATCACTGGTCGAAGAGCACTGCTCTCCTCGCTGCTCAGCCAGGTAGCCATCCATCCACGCGAATAACGTCACATCAAATTCCATCGAAGGGATGTCCATTTGATTTGCGTAAGTTAAGAAGTGGGTTTTCGCGTCCGACCCCAGGTACTCGAGTAGGTTGACGCAGGTATCGTGCAGCACGGGTGGCTGCTGGTTAATACATTTGGGTAAGAATGTTGCGTTGCTCATATAGCCTCCATTTGCGGCCCACGGATGGGCGGCATGGATGAATCCTATACCCAGTTTGGATTGCAATCAAGAGAATATTTGGTATAATTTGTTTTTATAATATTTCTTACTATTCCTTGCAATGAACCATTTCGTGCTATAGGTTGATTAAGGAATGTTAAGGAAAAAACAATTCACAAGCGGGAAAACCCGCCAAGCTTGCTAGGAGTAGTAAGTCGATCGGAGCCTGAACAATGATTGAAGAAGTTGTTGTAAGTGCGTCTGTGTTGGACGGTGTAGTCAACAAGGAAGAAGTCGAAAGAAGTAGCCTTAGAGAAAAAGTGGATCGGTTATCGTCTAAGGATAAAGAATGGGTCGCTAGACTTTGCGCAGCTTTATCGCCGCCGTTGCGTTAGGCTGCCGTTGCGGCAGCCTGGAAGTCGTCGTCTAAGATTCTTTAAGGAGTTCTTGCGATTTGCGTAGCATTGCGTCAATAACGCTTTCAACGGCTTGCCTATCCTGAACATCAAGCATATCTAGTCTGTCCATTATGTCATCGCCTCGCGCATGGATTTGATCCATCCAGCCAGCCTCTAGACCGCAAGCCTTTTCAATCCGACGCGCCAACACCTCGCCGACCTCTCGGCTATTTTTAGTTTTCAAAAACACCCTGGCAATTTGCATCTGCGCGATGCCTGTGTCCTTAGCCATTTGATTGGCAACACCATTGTATTTGGTCTGTATTAAATACCTGAGGTTTTCGCGCCTAATCTCTTGAGAAGTTCTCATCTGTTTCCTTAATTAAGGTGCGCTTAACTGCGTTTAGGGGATGCTTCTATTGGTTGAAAGTATAACACCAATACGGGATATACACTAAATAAATAAAGAAAAAATGATTATAGTGTTGACTATATATCCCTCCGAGGTTACATTTTTTGGCCGTGGAGGATATATGAAAAACATTTTAGCAAGACTCAATGGTGTTAGATCTCGAAGACCTGACAAAAAAGGTCGCAACAACTGGGCTGCAAACTGCCCTGGTCATGACGACAAAGACCCTAGCCTACTAATCACTGAAGACGACAGTCGTGCCTTGTTTTACTGTCGTTCTGGCTGCTCTCAGTCAGAGATCATGTCCGGCCTAGCCAGTTTAGGGCTTACGGGAAAGGATCTTAACTGGGATAAGGGCTGGAAACCCCAGGCCAAGCCAGTCTTCACCCTGCATCACGAAACCCTAATCTTAATCGCCGAGGCAGATATTGCTCGTGGTCGACGATTCACTAGCGAAGATAAGGCTTGCTACAAAGACGCGCTTTTGCGACGAGCGATGTCATGAGCTACTCCGCTCAAAATCTTGTTTGGAATTTAAACCTAAGGCCATCGAGCTGCAAGTTCGTTTTGCTTGCGCTTGCCATGCGCGCAGGAAATGAGGACGGCAAATGCTTCCCCTCTGTCGCAAAAATAGTCTCCGATACGGGCCTCGATCGCAAGACAATAATGGCTGCGATCCTCAAATTAGAGGCGCTCGGATTACTCAACGTAACCCGTCTTCGTGGGGCTGGAAATAAGTATTCTATTAACCTAAATACCCTTCAAAAAAGCAGTGCCAAAAACGGGACTAGTACCACAATAGGGACTAGTACCAAAAACGGGACTCGACCAGTACCGAAAACGGGACTCGACCAGTACCAAAAACGGGACACTAACCTATCAAGAACCTATCAAGAACCTATCAATAAGAAATCCGCACCAAAACCTCAGTCAAAAAAGCGAACTCTGCCAGACGATTTTGTGCTGTCGGATAGGCATCGAGCCTGGGCTGAAAAAAATGATATTCGCAACCTCGAAGGACACTACGAATATTTTTGCGATGCAGCTGGGGCGAAAGGGTACGAATACGCAGATTGGGATAGAGCATTTCAGAACGCGATGAGAAATGACTGGGCAAAATTGAATACTGGGCTTTCTAAAAAGTCGACCAAGGTCGCAGGAGTTTACGCAGCATGAGCAGCGAATGGATTAAAGATATACCTGACTTTCGCAACATCGATGTCCATGAGGAGCTGGCCGACGGTGAGCTTGCCGATATGGTGACACCGAACGATCTGGTCGAGCGAATGATGAAACGCAGGACGACGATGGCTGAGGGTATCTCGCTGCCTTTCGAGAAGCTGAAGGATACGGACTTCTTGCTGCACAAGGGTTCGCTGAACCTGATCGGCGGTTACACGGGCCATTTCAAGTCGACGATTTCAAGTCAGATCGGGCTGCGCGCTCTACGCCAGGGCTACAGGGTGGGGATAGCAAGCCTGGAGCTGTTTGCCGAAGACGTTCTCGAGCAGTACACCGAGCTGTCCCTTTGCCAGCCTCATGCCGACCTGGAGTACGTCAAAGCGTTTAGTGAGTGGGCAAGGGATAAGCTGTTTATTTACGACCGGATGGATGCCATCACGCCTGAAGAATCGATCCAGATGTGCATAGCCTTTGCCAAGTATTGCGGCTGCGATCTCATTGTCCTCGACGCACTGATGATGATGGGAGTGTGCGGCGATCCGACCATAGAGCAGCAGTTCACGCAAACCCTGGCGAGCGTTGCCAAGCGTTTCGGCGTGACGATATTGCTGGTGCATCACGTTCGCAAGCCATCAGGAATGGATGGCGAAGAGAGGCTTCCTGGCAAATACGATTTTATCGGAAGCTCACACCTCTCGAACATTGCTGCAAGCATCATGCTGGTGTGGCACGACAAGATCCAAGCTGAGAAGCGAGCACAACAAGAACTCGGCGCTTACGACCCAGATTACAACCCGCACCAAAACGACATGATTTTTAAGGTTGCGAAGAATCGGTACGGGCGATACGAGGGATCGATACGGCTATGGCAAGCAGAACGCTGTAGAGGCTTTGTGAGCAACGATAAAAGGGTTATGACACCCTTCGGTATACATCAGATGAACGGCTCTCTAAGGGCCGTTATATGAGCACCTCGTATGCCTTGCAAAAACCCGAGCAAGTCGAGCACATGGCAACGACGCTGAGTGAGCTTGTTGAAAAGCATGGGCTGGTCACCGTGGACTACAAAGTCGGCAGGACTCGAAGCAAATTCCAGCAAGCCGCGCTCCAGGTTTGGTGCAGGCAGACCGCTGAATTGTTTAACGAGCAGGAAATTGCACGAGCGATTAAGTCGCCGATTTTTAAGAGCGGCGAGATGGAGGCTCCCTGGTCGAGCGAAGCTGTGAAGTATGAGATTTGGCGGCCTATCCAAAAGGCGATGACGGGCCACGACTCGACGACTAAGCCTACCCCGCAAGAATATATCCAGATTTTCGATTACATCGTGCGCGCGTTCGGCACGAAGGGTGTGCGCTTACCTGAATGGCCCGTAAGGAAACCTGAATGACGATAAAAAGAACTCCCGCTGACATTGCTTTTTCAATGTGTATTCGTGAGAGAAGTGACTGGACTTGCGAGAGATGCGGCACCAGGTACGAACCCAAGGCTAGGGGTTTGGAATGCAGCCACTATCACACGCGCGGGAAGTGGGCAGTGAGGTTCCATTCGCTGAATGCCGAGGCTCTTTGCACGGGCTGCCATTTCCTCGAAGGGGGACTGAAGCGCGCAGATCTCAACCTCAGTGAGTTTGAAATAGGCATATTGACAGACCTGGTGAATGACTTGGGGCTAGGCAAGGAGATGCGAAGGACTAAAGGGAAAGGGGAGATAGCGAAGCATTTTCGCCAGCAGTACGAGCTGATGCGCGAGAAGCGAGAAGAAGGTGTGTTGGGTCGATTAGATTTCGAGGACTATGTATGAGTGACTGGATGAAAAAAGAATTAGACAAGATTCTTCACAAACCACCACGCGAATGGACGCCCGATGATGCGGCTGAGGAGAGACGATCGGAGTTGGATGACCTGCTCAGGAATCATCACCCTAAATTCTTTAATGATAAAGCTGTCGCGCCAAAGCCGAAAAGGAAGCAAGAAAAGCTGGTCATTCATCTCGACGAACCTTTGAAGCGAACCAAAGACCCCCTGCCTTTCGCTGGCCGTGCTCTGGTAGCGCAGGCGCTGGAGCAGATGAACTTAAAGGCTCTTAGCTCCTGGGGTAAAGAGAAGGATGAGGCTGAGCGGCATTATGCGGTGATTCGCAAAGTTTATGAGAAGCTTTCTCGTGATTGAAACTCACGCAGCTAAGCACCTGCTATTCGACTGGGCGAAGTATCAGCGAAAAGAACTTGCCAGGCTGGGCTATCCGGCTGTCTCGCCCATGTTTAAGGATTATCAGGGCGGCTATAGATCAAGCGTAACGGTTGACGATAAAGCCGACGAAGCTGCTGAGAAGGTGGGGCAGGCGCTAGCTAGGATACATCCTGCGCTCAGGAATACGCTGAAGTTCGTTTACCTGGACAAAGGGAAATGCTCGAGGCAGCTTCACGATATTGCGATGGCTGCCTTCTGCAAGGAGTATGATAACTAATAGCGATAGGTAAGCTACTTTTTGGCTGCAATAAGCTGGGTAAGGTAATGGTGCATTTCTTCTGCGTCGATTTCGGAGATGCCGTCTAAAACCTCTCCATCTTCCAGGCTGTCCAAAATCTCGGAGTCAGTGAACCCTTCAGATTTTGCCCAATCAAAATAAGCAAATTCGTATAATCGAGTTTCAAAAAAGTCAGGCTCGATAAAATTAAATAATATCGCATTGCCGCTGGCCGTTTGATGGCCTGGGATTTCTATCTCGAATTCTCCCGCAAGCTTGTCTACAAGCCGCGTTTCTCCGAAATAATCTAGCTCTAAGCTTACGTAAATGTCAGCAAAACCATCGTCGCCCCCGCCAAGCGGGATATCAAATTCTTTGTGGAGGCTGACAAAATCTCTTGCGATGTCGATTTTTTTTTGCAGGTGAGTGGGGGGAGTTATAGTTATGCCCGTCTTTGCAAGTGCTTCTATCGTTTTAGTTTTCATTCTGTTGCTCCTTTCGCATGATTAGGTTAATAGTTTTTGTAGCAGCCTGCAATCTTCTGAACAGTAGCGCAGGCGCTTGTCGTCTGTGAGGATCTGAACCCCGCACCGCCGACAAGGGATCTCGTGTACTGCCTTGGGCCGCCTGGCGTTCCTATCAATTTGCTTGCAACGGTTCGAGCAATACTTAGCCTTGCTATCTACCGCCTCAAACTCTGTTGCGCAGACAGCACAAGACACTTTCCTTGGCTTCCTGCAAGCCGCTAGCTCAGCGCCTGGATTCACAAGATCACCTTGCTTGGAATAGGGCGACCAGCTTCTATTGCGCCCTCAGTTACTAGATCTAAAAGGTGCTCTTCTGCTCTTTCCCAGTCCATGTCGTCGATCTCAACGCCGTTGTAACGGGCCTGTAGATCGATGTCATATACCTGGGTTCCCTCAATGTTGTCCTTCTCAATCACTGAGCCTGAGAAGTCGAGGGCTGGGTCGTTAGAGTCCACTAAGACGGAAAGCCATATTTTCATGGTAAGCCTCTATGCGTTGTTCTTCTTCAAAATCGGATTTGCCAGCTATACCCATCGCAATGATGATGAATAGCAGCAATCCTATGAGTAGTAAGGGTTCTGGTATGCGTTTCATTTGGCTGCCTCCTGCTCGTTTATAAAGCCAAGGGCAACGCCACAGCTGGCACGGATAAGTCGTTCGGCATTTTTCTTGCCGTGAAGGTGGTAGAACGCGACAGCCAGGGTGGTGAAGCTTCCGAAGAGCGCCTGATCGAACTCAGGCTCATCTTCTTTGTGGACTAGCTGGATGTTGGTTAGCAGCTCCATCGATGCTGCCTTGCCGTCGAGATAAGCCTGGGGAGCTGTCTCGCCTCTGGTCAGCTTTTTGAGTGATTCAAACACGTCGCTCATGCTGCTACCTCCTGGCGCTGCATATGTTCCAGCGTGTTGATGATTCCTTGCATGACGTAATACAGCTCGCGCTTGCTGAGGCGATAAGGGGTGATCTCGCCTTGGCCTCCTGAAGCGTTCGAGTAGCGAACTAGCTTCACACCTCCGTAAGCCTGGTCAATTGCGTAAGCGCCAGGGATTGCTCTCCAGCGCGGCGTGTTCTTGTCTGGCCCGAAAGTGTGGGCCGCAGTAGAGCCAGTTGTGATCTGGTTAATGATGTCGAGCTGATTTTCGAGCTGCTTGTTAGTGACGCGATTCATTAGAATTTCTCCGTAGGTCGTGCAAAGATTTTTGGAACTAGGCTCTCGTGAATGGTTTCTGTGTCGCCGTGGTTGTTGGTGACGCGCAGGGCTAGACCGCTGTCCTTGCTGATCCATTGGGTTTTGATGGGGTGCGAGTCGTCGTCGATCAGATGGGGAAGGGTGTCTCGGATTAAAAAGAATGCGTCGAGCTGAGTAAGCAGTTCATCTCTAATCGCGCCCAGTTGACGAATTCGTGTGATAGTTTCGAGAGCTGAGGCATTCGCAGTCTCGATATTCTCAATCGTCGCAATTGAATTCATGACGTTGCCCCCAGAGATGCTGAGTAGCTGGAAGGGTAGTCGCGTGGCCCAAACTCTTTACTATTGGTGGCGTCCTGTGTGCTCGAGGGCTGAGTGCGTGTGCGGAAGAATCCCTCGTACCGGGGATAGGTCGCCATAAAGCGTCGTGCGTAAAAGGCGCGGTAGTTGTTGTTGAGTTTGAACGCTGCCTCACTGCCAGCACCCAGGTCTTTCTCCCAGCGAATGCGCTCGAAGATTGCGTTGGCAGAGTAGTGCTTGCGGCCTGAGTAAATGAGTTCGAAAGTGAAGTCCTTAAAAAGCTCCCAGACTTCTGGGTTGTTGCGGTGATAGGTGCGGACTTGCTGTCTGATTTGCTGTTCTCGTGTTTGGCTCATAGTGTCACCTCCATGCCGTCGATATGCGCGGCTCCGTTTTTGATAGACGCATTTACACCCAGCGCACGTAGTCGGCTTCGGGTTGTGCGGGTTGGGTATTTACTGAACATCGCGCGGTTCGGGTTTGCGAAGGGGCATGCGTCCCAGGTGTCGGGTGTTGCTGTGGCTATGAGGTTTGCATGCAGATATATGTCTGCGTAGTTAATGCCATGCTCACGAACATGCACTACCTCCATGGCAGGATAGCCTTTCGCGTTTTTGTAGGACTTCCAATCCTGCTTTCTGCGGATAGCTTCGATCATTTGCGCTTCAATTTTTCTCATATCGCTTTTCTCGTCGTGGTTGATTAAATGGTTATTGTATATCCCAATATGGATGGGTTATGCGGAATCTAACCCCACAGCGTTGCGGTGTCAAGGCTTTTATAAATAATTTTATATATCGAATAAAAACCCTTGTTTTGCAGGGTCTAGTTGTTGACAATGTGCGCGGGGATAACTGCCTTTGCGATTCTTAGACCGTTATTTCTATATTCCTTGAGTGTTTGAAAGCCATAGTCTTAAGCCCCGTCAATTTCGGTTAGCGGGGTTTTTTTATGCCAAGAGAAAAGGTCGAAACTGTGCGGTCAGAACGAGACAAAGGGCTGCTCGAGCGAGCTGGAGTCGCTGGATTCAATCAGCCTAAGCGAACCCCAGGTCACAAGACTAAGAGCCACGTTGTTGTCGCCAAGGTAGGCGATGAAACAAAGACAATTCGCTTCGGCCAGCAGGGTGTTAAGGGCGCAGGAAGCTCGCCTAAAACGGCGAAGGATAAGGCGCGCAAAAAGTCATATTACGCGCGACACGATGCGCAGGACTCGAACCCTAGCAAGCTCTCGGCTCGCTATTGGAGTCATAAGGTGAAGTGGTAATGATTGGGCAAAGAATCGAAAGCTCGCGCATAGATCAAACGGTCAGCTTCTTGATGATGCTGGCAATTGTTCTTATCGGGCTGTCTGTCGCTGTGCTTCTCGCGTTTGTGGCAGCCGTTAAACTTGCGCTATCTATCTGGAGTTAAAGATGCCTGGATTACTCGAAAAGCCTGGTCTGTACTCTAATCTCCACGCTAAAAAAAAGCGGATAGCGGCGCAGAAAGCGGCAGGTAAAACACCTGAGAAGATGCGCGCCAAGGGCGAAAAGGGTAGACCCAGCGCGTCAGACTTTGCCGAAGCTGAGAAAACAGCCAAGCGATGAGCGAAGATCTGATCGACCGCCTGAAGGCTCACGAGGGTTATCGTCGGTTCGCGTATGAGTGTAGCGAAGGCAGGCTGACCATCGGTTACGGCACGATGATCGAGAACGGGGGCCATGGGATTCCTGAGCCTATCGCTGAAGCTCTTCTCACTGATTATGTGAACGTGATCTATGCGCAGATGTCTAGGCACCGCTGGTTCACAGATCTCAACCAGGCGAGGAAGGAGTGCATCGTCGAAATGTGCTATCAGCTCGGCGTAGAGGGCGTCTCTGAATTCAAGAACATGATCTCCAGCCTGAAGGCGGAGAATTGGCTAGCGGCATCTCAGGACGCTCTTGACAGCCTGTGGGCTGAACAGACTCCCTCACGCGCAGCAGAAGTGGCTGGAAGACTGGCGCAAGGGTAATGGATCGATACGAGTACCTGCGTCCCTTTGCGGCAACGCAGACGCAGCACAGATTGCTTGATGCCGCGCTGGCGTGTGACCTGATGCAGGACATCGGGCCTTACCTTGGTATTGCAAACCGCACTGCTGAGATAACGATGGCGCGTATGCGTAACAGGGCTGCGTTGCAAGGCGTATCCCCTGAACACGACCTGACGCGCGAAGTTCCTACACCTTTCAGCGTGAAGGGTACGTCAACCCTCTACAACGCGGACGGAGACATCTCCGCTCAGTGGGTTAAGACCCAAGTCAATGAAAACGAAAGGCTCCAACTGATTCAGTCAGCGATCTTCGACTCGATGTCTGATTATCAAGGGGTATACAGACCCCGCAAAGCGCCAAAGACAGATAACGAAGATCTGTTGTCATGCTATGTAATGGGTGACCCCCATATCGGCGCTTACGCTTATGCCGCCCAATCCGGTGAAAGCTTCGATCTCAAGATCGCTAGGGAAGATCTGCTCGCAGCGACTTCCAAACTGGTTAGGGTGGCTCCTAAAAGCAATCGGGCGCTGATCGCTAACCTGGGTGACTTCTTTCACGCAGACAACCAGAAGAACACGACGACCAGGGGAACCTTCGTTGATGTTGCTGGGGTCTGGCAAGAAGTCTTACAGGCTGGCTGCACACTCATGGTCGATCTGATTAACCTGGCACTAACTAAGCATCCGCAAGTCACGGTGGTGAACTGCATAGGCAATCACGATGACCATTCGTCGGTGATGCTTAGCGCATTCCTTGGCGCTTACTATCGAGATGAGCCAAGGGTCGAGATCCTGCCTACTGCCAATAAATTCAATTACGTCCAGCATGGTCGAGTAGCCATAGGCTTCACGCACGGGGACACGGTAAAGCTCAACACGCTGTCGGAAATCATGGCAACAGATCAGCCTGATCTATGGGCTGCTACTGACCATCGGTATTGGTTCACAGGCCATATACACCACACAACAAAGCAAGAGCTAAGGGGGTCTGTCGTCGAAAGCTTTAGAACCCTCGCAAGTCGTGACGCCTGGCATACGAACTCCGGCTATCGCAGCGGCAGAGATATGTTCTGCATAGTTCACGACAAGCAATTCGGGGAAGTCGAGCGGTATCGCTGTGACATACGGAGGGCGCGGAATGCCCAAGCTAACTAGCATAGATGGCTACAAAAAGACCCTCGCTAAAGATAAGCCGTCGATCGACCTCGAGGCAGTCAATGTCTGGTGTACAGAGTGTGGAGGCGGTTTGTTCGCCTGGAAGATGGATGCGAATAACGAATCTAACAACCTGTTGACCTGCGCTACCTGCCAGGCAAATTACGCGCTGTTCGATGTTGATGGCCTCATTAAGTTAATGAAAGGCGAAAGCACTGATGCTTAGTCTCATGGGTAAGATCTTTGGTTCTGAGAAGGCGCTAGAGGGCGCTGTGAGCGGCATTAATCGTGGGCTTGATGCGTTGGTGTATACCGACGAAGAAAAGGCCCAGGACGCAGCACAGGAGCGTCAGAAGGCTAGAGGGATGGTCGTCGAGTGGATGGCTAACACCACAGGTCAGAAGCTAGCGCGTAGGCTTATTGCAGTGTCCATAACTTTTGTGTGGCTACTCCAATACATCGCCGCCTGGGGCTTGGTTGTTGCTGCGATCTTTGTAGACCCAGAGACGGGTGAAAGGCTTAAAGAAGCGTCGCTGTTGACGCAAGAGCATAGCGACGGGATGACTGGCGCAATCATGTTAATCCTCAGCTTTTACTTTGCCGCACCGCACATGGACAAGATCGTAGGCCCAGCGATGGAACGCTTCGCCAAGACGAACAAGAAGGCATGAAGATGAAAATGAATATCGAGCCAACAATTAGCTGGGGTGATTTAAGTATCGCCACAGGAATGCTTATTGCTGGCCTTCTTGCGTTCACTGATGTCAGCAAGGGCGTGACGCTGAACGAGGTGGCAGTGGAACACTTCCGTGCAGACCTCACCACACTTAACGCCGAGTATCGAGAGCACCTCTCACAAGAGCGCCAGGAGCGGCAGTTAATGCGTGATGAGGTTAGAACGGACTTGCAGATTATAAGTACGAAGCTCGACAAGCTTATTGAGCGACAGCTCGTAGGAGTAAATTAGCATGGCCGATTACAGACCAGTAGCACCCAGGGCGAACCCAGGCGAAGCCCCTGTGGCCCCAATGGGTAAAGTGAATACGGGAAACAACTACCTGGTTAATCAGGCCCGACAGAACCTTACGCCAACCAATCAGCCTTCATCACCACCAGCAGGCGTGGCGGTCAATCCTAATCGTGGCATGACCCGTCTGCCCAATGTTCAGCCGACTGTGGCTGGAGCTGCACAAGAGCGAGCGATGGCTGGGTCAAGCACTCAGCAAGCCGATCTTGCTGCGCAAGCTAGAGACAATATGGGGACTGGTTCCGCACCGCAAAGCATGGGCCTGCTGGAAAGGGTTCAGCTGGAAAGGCAGGCAAGGTAACGATGACAGAAGACGAAGCCCCTAAGAAGCGAGGAAGGCCCAAGGGTAGCTACAGCAAAGCCTCGAAGGCTCAGGTCGCAAGGCTGACGGATAAGGGGAAGCTAAGCCCTCTCGACTATCTCGCCTCGATCTATCAGAACGAATCAGAAGACATCCGCTTGAGAGTGGAAGCCGCTAAAGCCGCTGCGCCTTATGTTCATGCCCGACTGGCATCAACTGAGGTGAGAGCCGCTGTCACAGGGATATCCCAAGAAGAATGGCTCACGAGCTTGAAATAACACGGTTAAGACTGCGAGATGATTTCCCTTTTTATGCGCGTAACTGCCTAAGGGTTCGCTCGAAGTCAGGCGAGACGCAAGCCTTTGCGCTTAACAAGGCTCAGCAGTTTATTCATGCCTGTATTGAGCGGCAGAAGACTGAGACTGGGAAGGTTAGAGCTATCGTCCTAAAGGGGCGGCAACAGGGCGTATCGACTTACGCTGAAGGCAGGCTCTACTGGAAGACAACCCATCGCAGCGGCGTGAGAGCTTTTATTCTTACGCATGAGGCTGACTCGACGTCTGCACTGTTTGAGATGGTTGAGAGATACCACGAACTAGCGCCTGACTTCGTAAAGCCCATGACTGGGGCTAGTAATGCCAGGGAGCTGATCTTTAGCAAGCTAGACAGCGGTTACAAGGTCGGCACGGCAGGAAATAAGTCTGTGGGCCGAGGCACGACGATCCAATACTTTCACGGGTCTGAGGTGGCTTACTGGCCGAATGCCGCAGAACACGCAAAGGGAATCCTACAAGCGGTTCCAGATGAAGATGATACAGAAATCATTCTTGAGTCTACGGCCAATGGCGTAGGCAATTACTTCTATCAGCAATGGCAGCGAGCAGAAGCTGGAGAGAGTCCTTTCCAGGCTATCTTTGTCCCTTGGTTCTGGCAGCCCGAATACCGCAAAAGTGGGCTTGGTGTTACGCGCTCACCTGAAGAGGAGAAGATTGTAGAGCTGTTTGGTTTAGACAACGAGCAGCTGGCATTTAGACGCTCAAAGATTGCCGAGCTATCTGCCGATGGCGGCGATGGTTTATTCGCGTTTAAGCAAGAGTATCCGATGACGGCGCAAGAAGCCTTCCAGGTTTCTGGCGGGGATAGCCTGATTAGGCCAGAGACGGTCATGCAGGCACGACAAGCAAAAGTGCTGGCTCACGGCCCATTAATTGTTGGCGTAGACCCTGCGCGGTTTGGTGATGATAGGACGGCAATCATTAAGCGTAGAGGCCGCTCCGCATACGACCTGGTGACATATGACAAAACCTCGACAATGGAGGTGGCCGGACTGGTCAACGCGATCATTAAAAACGAACGACCAGCGCAGGTTGCTATTGATGTTGGTGGTTTGGGCGCTGGTGTTGTCGATCGCTTGCTTGAGCTAGGACACGGCGATGTGGTTATGCCGATTAACTTCGGTGGCTCGTCATTAGATCCTGAGCGATTCATTAACAGGCGAGCCGAGATGTGGTGGAACCTGCGCGACTGGCTCGACGGTGATATGCCCGTGATGATTCCCGACAGAGATGATCTGCACAGCGACCTATGCGCGCCATTTTACAAGTATGACTCCCAGGCTAGAAGAAAGCTTGAGAGTAAAGACGACATGAAGAAAAGAGGAATGAGATCTACGGATTGTGCTGACGCGCTTGCGCTTACTTTCGCAGAACCTCTGCGCGTGATTCGTGATGAGGTGTTAGCAAGATCGTCGGTGGTGGATAGGGTCGCAGGATATTAAGGGTAATAGTATGCACACAGTTGATAGCACTAACATCGAAGGCACGGACGAGGAGTTTGAGCTAGAAATAGCAGAGCGCCTGCACGTTTTTGCGTCTCGATTAAACAGGCTGGCGACTGAGCAGGTTGGTAAGCGCAGCCAGATAGAACAACGGTGGCTTGACGACCTTCGGCAGTATCACGGCGAGTATGCGTCTGATGAGGCTGCGGAGCTGTCACGCTCTAAAGGCTCGAGGGTGTTCGTTAATATCACGCGCAATAAGACCAACGCAGCAGAAGCGCGCTTGCAAGATATGCTCTTCCCGACGGATGACCGAAACTTCGGGATATATCCGACACCTGTCCCTGAGCTTAATGTTCTAGCAGAGAAAGAGCCTCAAACACCTGAAGAGATTGGCCCCGTTGAGGCCGCCCGTAAAATCCAGTCGCAGGCAGAAGAAGCTTCGCAGATGATGCAGGATGTCATCGATGACCAGCTTGTTGAGTCTCGATATCATATTAAGGCTAGAGATGTGATCCATGATGCCTGTCAATTAGGCACAGCGATCATTAAAGGCCCGATAATCATAGGTCGGACGAACAAGCGATGGGACATGATGCCTGATGGCATGAGCGTTCTTCAGATCGTTGAATCTCTAGCGCCTACAGTCGAGCGGGTAGATCCCTGGGACTTTTTCCCTGATATGTCTGCTCGAACGATAGCTGAAGCGGAGTTTGTTTTTGAAAGACGCAGGCTCTCTAAGAAGCAGCTTCGTGACATGGCAAAGCTACCAGGGATCTTGGTATCTCAGCTAAAGGAAGTAGTGCGAAGCGGCGTTAAAACCTCGCTGATCGCCAAAGACTTTACCGACGATATTAGAAGCATTACTGGTATCAACACGGTAGGCGAAGGCAACAGGTATGAGATATGGGAATATCACGGCCCTATCTCAAAGTCTGAGCTAATGGACGCTATGGCGCTTACCGAAGGCGACGAATACAGCTCCATTGAGACTGATGAGCTTGACGACGAAATCGAAGCGACTGTGTTCTTCTCTGGAAATAATGTTTTAAAAGTTGCGTTGAATCCTATGGACTCAGATGAACGTCCCTTCTCGGCGTTTAACTGGGAGAAGGACGAGTCATCGATCTTTGGCTTTGGTGTCCCTTGCTTAATGAGGAACCCTCAGAAGGTCATTAACGCCTCCTGGCGAATGATGATGGATAATGCAGGGTTATCGGTCGCCGATCAGATAGTGGTCAACAAAGAGATCGTATCGCCTGCTGACGGTAGCTGGGAGATGGCCCCTAAGAAGGTCTGGAACCTGGTTGATAAGACGCGATCTGTCGCAGAGGCGTTTGCCTCTTTCTCGACACCCAGCCATCAAACCGAACTGGGAAACATCTTTAGTATGGCCCGTCAGCTTGCCGACGAAGAGACTAATCTGCCTCTGATAGCACAAGGCGAGATGTCGCCCAACATGACCAAGACAAGCTCTGGCATGGCGATGCTCATGAACAGTTCCAACATAGTCCTGCGTAAAGCGGTTAAGAACTGGGACGATGATATTACCCGCCCTCTAATTACTCGGTTCTACGACTGGAATATGCAGTTTAGTGATCGAGCAGAAGTAAAGGGCGACTTCAGCGTTGAGGCTCGTGGCTCTGGCGCTCTGTTGGTTCGTGAGAAGCAGCAAGAGAACCTTATGATCTACTCAAATATATCTATGCAAAACCCTGAGTATTTCAGAAGAAGAGATTGGGCTGAGCTGGATAGAGAAATCGCCAAATCCCTTGAGCTTCCTTACGACCAAATCACTATCAGTGAAACTGAGATTGCGGAAAGAGAAGCAATGGCGCAGGAAGCTGCGGCGCAAGGTATGCCTGACCCTGCGATGCAGAAGCTTCAGCTAGAGGCTGAGCTAGCCCAGGCTAAATTGCAGATAGAGCAGCAGAAGATACAGCTGGATGCGCAGTATAAGGCAGCCGTCTTGCAGCAATCAGGCCAGGAGATGGCGCTCGATCACCAGCTCGAACGCGACAAGATGGCGCAGAAAGAGCGAATGGATATGTCGCATCTTACAAGTAAGTACCAGATCAGTGAGAGAACGCGTCAGACAGGCTATGCAACGGCCCAGGAGCGCAATAAGACTGAAAGAGATAAGGCGGCAGCACAAACGAACGTGAAGCTCACAGAGGCTCAGCTGAAGGCTAAGAACATCGCCAACAGCTTTGACACGTTCTAATGAGTATTGATACGCACTCACTGACCTGGAAGGCCGTAGAAAAATTTATTGAGCAAGAGAAAGATGACGCGATTGATTACCTAATAGCGGATCGCGATTCTGAGAGACAGCGCGGAGCGTTGGCGCTCTTAGAGAAACTTCAAACGCTGGGACGCCAAAGCGACCCCGCATAACACCATTTCTTGAATTACTAATTGGCCGCTCGTTAAGAGCCGCTTGGGGTTTTTATGTCTGAAGAAAATGAAGAGCAATCCTTTAACGACGCTTTTGATGAGCTTGCGGAGGGTGTGAGCACTTCATCCGAAGACGCTCTTGAAAATTTAACTGATGAGGTAGATGACGATGGGCAAGAAGAAGAAGGGGAAGCCCTCTTACTAGAGGAAGAGTCTAAGGAGACTGAGGAGCCAGCACTATCAATCGAAGAGCAGCTGAGTGCCGCACAAGGTGAACTCCAGCAATGGCAGCACAGATATAACTCAGATCTAGGCAGGCAGAACGCTTACCAAAGACAGCTCAAAGAGCAGCAGCAAACGATTGAGAAGCTGCAACAAAGCTCTACTGCGTCACCTTCGGCTGGAGACAATAGCTGGAAGCTGGTTGCTGAGGATTACCCTGATATTGCAGAAGGGGTGAAGTCACTGTTTGAGAAGCAGGCCAACGAGCACAAGGCTGAGCTAGACAGGGTGCGGGGCGAACTACAGCCCATACAAGAACAAGCGCGCCAATCCTTCATCGATCAACAATTTGGAATGCTTGAGAACGAGCATCCAGATTATCGAGAAGTAGCTGGATCGGAAGAGTTTAAAAGCTGGGTTGCAACTCAGCCAGGGCCGATTCAGGAAATGATTCAAAGCGAGCAGGCAGGCGATGCAGCCTATCTACTGCGAGCTTACAAGAATGATGTGTCACCTGGTCAACAGGCGACCTCAGAGCTGAAGCAGCGACGAGAGAAGCAGCTTCGGCAAGGGCAGACCGTTCCCTCACGCGGAGGAAGATCGAAGAGTAATTTGCCGCCCGAAGATGACTTCGAGGCCGCATTTGATTTCTTCGCTACTCGCTAGCAGGGCAGAGCTGCAACTAACGACACCAAACAAGGATTGACGTACTCGAGGCATTGCCGCTAACGCCGCAAAGCCAACAGGTTCCTCACTCTGAGCAGGTGATCGGTAATTTACTTTTATCAATATGCCAATCATAACTCGGAAGGAGAATTTCCAATGGCTGTTACTACTTATGCAGGTCTGTCGCAACGCACTACTGCCTATGCGGCAAAAGAAATGCTGGCTCACGCTGAGCCTATCCTATGTCTGTCGAAGTTCGGCATGACTAAGCCTATGCCAAAGAACAAAGCGAACGTCATTAAGTTCCGTCGCCCTGTTCCTCTTGCTGTGGCAACAACACCTTTAACCGAAGGTACAACGCCTACTTCACAGGCGCTTTCATACGAGGACGTAACAGTCACTCTAAGCCAGTTCGGTAACGTAGTTGAGATAACTGACGTTGTTGCTGACCTAGCTGAAGATCCCGTATTGAAAGATGCGGCAATGCTTTGTGGTGAGCAAGCTGGTGAGACCATTGAGACTCTCATGTGGGGAGTTATCCAGGGTGGCACTAACGTGTTCTACAGCAACGGCACAGCGCGCAGCGCAGTAAACACTATAATCACTCTTGCTAAGCAGCGAGCTATTACTCGTCAGATTAAATCTGAGCGTGGCAAGAAGATCACTACAATGATCTCTTCTTCAGTAAAGTATGGAACAGAAGCAGTCGCACCTGCGTACATCGCTTTTGCTCACACAGACCTCGAGTCAGATATTCGTGAGCTTGCTGGCTTCACACCTACTGAGAAGTACGGATCAATGAAAGCACTGCCTTATGAGATTGGTAAAATTGAGGACGTTCGTTACATCCTCACTCCCGTTCTCAGCTCAATACCTAATGCTGGTGGAGCAAAAGGCACGATGGTTTCAACAGGTGGTACATCGGCTGATGTCTATCCTGTTATCTATGTTGCGAAGGATGCTTACGGTCACGTTGCACTGAAAGGTGCTGAGGCCATTTCTCCTTCTATCATTAACCCTGGGCAACTCGACAAGTCTGATCCACTGGGTCAAAAAGGCATGGTTGGTTGGAAGACTTATCACAAGTCATTCATCGCAAACCAAGCTTGGATGGCTCGCCTAGAGTGCGCAGCAACAGCCTTGTAGAAGCAAGAGTAGTAACTGGAAAGAGGGCTTCGGCCCTCTTTTTTTATACTTAAATTTAGCCGCCCTCGGGCCGCAGGAGTAACAAATGTCAGAATTAAATCTATACAACCTTTCCCTGGACGAGCTTAAAGAACAAGCGCGAATCTTGGGGATCGTAGTTAGAGGGAACGTAAGCATAGACACGCTGCGAACCAAGATTAAAGCCGCAGTAGAAATCGAGCCTACGGCAGCTGAATCTAACAAGCCGCAGGAAGACCTCGGCAGAAAGAAAGATTGGGTAACGATTGTTATTGCCGAAGATGAGGCAGACACACAGCCAGCTTTTGTTGGCGTCAATGGTAAGTCTTTCAGAATTCGACGCGGTGAACCTGTTGCCGTGCCACCAGAGGTTGTCGCAGTTCTTAATGATGCGCAACAGCTTGTACATAATGCAAAAACTGGTCAAAGCAAAAAAATACCAACTTACCCATTTAGGGTAGAAAGCTAAAGTTATTGCCCGCGCTTAACCTGTTATGAGTAGAGATGACTATGAATTACCTACAACTTTGCCAGAGATTAGTTCAGGAAACAGGAATTGCTGACTCTGGCCCCGCCAGTACGGCAGGACAGGTTGGGGATTATGGTCGTGTCACTTATTGGATTAACGATGCGTGGCTAAAAATACAATCCATGCGCACTAATTGGCACTGGATGTGGGGGGAGGGTACTGGATCGTTAGTGGCAAACACCAACACAGTAACTCTCCCATCTACAGTAGAAACCGTTAAACGAGTATCACTGGGCCAAGCTTATCTGGAGCGTCTTAGTTTCGATGACTTTGCAGACGATTATCGTATTATATCGGCAGGCAATCCTGCTGTGTTTACAGTTCGTCCAGACAATGTGCTTTTATTTAATGCCAAGCCTACTGAGACTAAGGCTGTCACCTACCACTATTACTCAAGTCCCGTATCCCTCACTGAAAACACCTCAGTGCCTGGTCTTCCTGATAGATATCATATGTTGATCGTCTATGAGGCTCTCAGGTCTTATGCGCTGTTTGATGAAGCGCCTGAATTAGAAAGAAAAGCTGTTGGCTACTTTGAATCAATGCTGGCCGATCTTCATAGAGATCAATTACCCGCGCTCAGCGCGCCTGCAACCTTGGCCTAGCGGAGTAGTTCATGCCTATAAACTTAGACTACTTTCCAGCAGTCGGCGGCCTTAACCAAGAAGCTCCACCTTTGGCTATGCAGCCTGGCGAGCTGGTTGATGTTGCGAATTACGAATGCCTTCCCAATGGGGGCTATCGAAGAATCTTTGGTTACGCATTATTCGATGGGCAATCCACTCCCTCACAAGTAGTCCCAGGAACGGGAGCTGTTGTTGGTGTTCATATTTATAAGGGCAACGTCTACGCATTGAGAGAAGACGGCACAAACGCTCGTATGTACAAGGCCACAAGCTCTGGCTGGACGCAGATAAATAGTTCTAAGACTTGGAGCACTGGCGGTAAATTCCGGTTTTGTAATTACAATTTCCAAGGGCAAGACGCGCAAGAGAAAATGTTTATCGTCAATGGTGTTGATAAAGCGACGCAATTCGATGGCACAACATTTACGACTATAACTACTGGCGCAGGCACAGATAACCCTGGGCTAGTTATTGGATACAGATACCATCTTTTTCTTGCTGTCGAATCCTCATTAGTCGGCTCTTCAATTGGCGATCCTCTTGCTTACAATGCAAACACTGGCGCTGTTGAAATAGCGGTGGGCGATACCATCACTAATCTTCAAGAACACGCGAGTGCGCTTATCGTCGGATGCCAGGACTCTACCAAGACCCTCTACGGATCTTCCTCGGCTGATTGGCAGGTTGATGAATTAAACAAAGCTGGCTCTTACGCAAACACCCTTGAGTCGATCGGTGGACAGGTTCTGGGCCTTGATAGGCAGGGATTAATGAGTCTCTCGGCCGCTCAACAGTTTGGTAACTTTGCTTACGCTTCTTTATCACAAAAAGTGACTACCCTGGTTAAAGGTTTTACATCTAATCCTCTTAGCGTAATTAATCGAACGTCGAATCAGTATCGGTTATTTAACGAAAAGGATGGACTCTATTTTACCTTTGCTGGGCCAGAGTTGATCGGCGTTACTAAAACAGAATTCCCTGACAAGGTGAAGTGCATTGCTTCCTCTATCGACGAACAAACCCAAGAGATTTCTATATTCGGATCTGACAATGGGAAAGTGTTCAAGATGGACACTGGTTATCGATTTAATGGCGTAAACATCTACGCCTACCTCCTCACTAATTTCACGGCCTATTCAGGATCGACAGTAAACAAGCGGTTTAGACTGGTTCAACCTGACATAAGAGTTGAGGGAGAGGTTCCAATTCAGATCGCTGTTCGTGCAACAACGAACTATGGCTTGGGTGATTCTTCTCGAGGCGTTTCTTTAGATCTATACCCAGGGCCAGGCTCCTTATATGACGTTCAATTCTGGGACGAGTTTAGGTGGGATACCACTTACTCAAATGATGCAAAAGTAAGGGTTTCTGTAACAGGTGTGAACATGGGCGTCTACATTGCAACAGCAGGCTCTGAGAACGCAGTACATACCGTACACGGAGTGACCCTCCATTATTCCCCACGGAGGCTTAAACGATGAGCAATAATTACGTCCCGAATGAAAGCGACTTACTACCAGGTGAGCTTGCCAGGTCGGCAGACATTAATCTTCGCTACAGTAATGTTGTTGCTGGATTTGATCTTTTGCCAACTCCTCTCGGTTCAGGACAGACGGGTTTTTCGGCTGCCTTAAACGTCGGAACTCCAACAGCAAATACTCATGCCGTCACAAAGCTATTCGCTGAGACAACAATTGTTACCGCAGCTGAGGCGGCTGCGCTTGCGTATATTCAACCTACTCTTGCCGCACATTTAGCAGCAACTACTGTTCTGCGTAACGAAGCTGCGGCATCGGCAACTGCTTCAGCAAACTCGGCGACTGCATCACAGACATCTAGGCTTGCTTCAGAAACCGCAGAGACTAACGCAGAGACAGCTGAGACTAACGCGGAAACAGCCGAAGCGGCTTCGGTTGTGGCAAAGAACGCAAGTCAAGCCAGCGCATCGGCAAGCGCCGCTTCTGCCGCAGCGAGTGCCACATCAGCAACCGCAGCCCTGGCTAGCAAGAATGCAGCGGCGACTAGCGCCACCAATAGTGCAGCTAGCGCGGCAACGAGCAATACAGCCAAGACCGCCGCGCTTGCCGCTCAGGCAGCCGCTGAAACAGCAGAAACTAACGCGGAGGCCGCTGAGTCGAATGTTGTCTCTTCGGCTAATGCTGCCGCTGCCTCAGCCGCAGCGGCTCTGACTTCTAAAAACTCAGCTACAGCAAGCGCCACAGCAGCCGCTTCTAGTCAATCTTCTGCCTCTGGATCAGCATCAACTGCGACAACGAAAGCCTCTGAAGCCTCAACTAGTGAAGCCGCCGCTTTGGCGTCAAAAAACTCAGCCACGACTTCTGCAACAACCGCAACTAACCAGGCCGCTATTTCGACTACTAAAGCCGGAGAAGCTGCGACTTCGGCTACTGGAGCAGCTACATCAGCGTCTAATGCTTCTACCTCTGCTAGTGGCGCAGCAACCTCTGCCACAAATGCAGGTAACTCAGCTACAGCGGCAGCTAGTTCAGCCTCGGCAGCAGCGGCTTCTTTTGACCAGTTCGATGATATCTATCTCGGCGCTAAGTCTTCTGCTCCGGCTGTAGACAATGACGGCAACGCGCTTCAGGCAGGTGCTTTATATTTCAACACTGTCTCGGACACGATGTTTGTGTACACAGGATCGTCTTGGGCAGCAGCAGGAAGTGCAGTAAACGGTACTTCAGAACGGGCAGTGTATACGGCAACTTCTGGACAGACGTTGTTTAACATAACTTACGATATAGGTTTTGTTGATGTTTATCTTAACGGCTCAAAACTTCTAGTAGGCACTGACTTTACCGCAACAACAGGCAACAACATTACATTAACAACAGGCGCTACAACTGGCGATATTGTAGACATTGTTGCTTACGGAGCTTTTGAAGTTTTGCAAGCTATTAAAAATCCTGACGGTGGTTTTGCTAACAGCGTCTACACTGCACCACAAACTATTAATGGAGGTACAGCTTAATGGCTGATCTAATACAAATTAGGCGCGACACTGCCGCTAACTGGACTTCAGCCAATCCTACACTTGCTCAAGGTGAATTAGGTGCGGAAACTAATACAAGTAAAATTAAGATTGGTGACGGCTCTACAGTCTGGAATAGTCTTGGTTACTTGATTGATGCGGGTGGTTACATTACCGCAACTAGCACTAACACGCTAACCAACAAGACCTTAACTGCTCCTGTTTTGACTGCTCCGGTTTTAGGTACACCCGCTTCTGGAACACTGACTAACGTAACTGGTCTTCCTCCTGCTGGCGTTGTAGGCACTGCGGCGATACTTGGTGCTAATACTTTTACTGGTACGCAAAACTTAGCAGATAACACGCTGCAAAGAGCGAACCTCCTCGACTACGCAGAAATTACTAACGCCATTGGCAATGCTACAGGTGCTAAAACAATTGACTTAGCACTGGGCAACTCGGTTACGGCTACTACAACAGGCGCTACGACTTGGACGTTCTCTAATCCAACCGCAAGTGATGAGCTGTGTAGTTTTAGTATCAAGTTAGTCAACGGTGGCTCGGCAGCACAGACATGGCCTGCCTCGGTTGATTGGCCTTCGGCTACCGCTCCTACACTCACGACATCTGGCACTGACGTTCTTGTATTTATTACCTGTGACGGTGGTACTACTTGGTATGGCTTTGTTGCCGGACTCGCTCTAGCGTAGAGGATTTAAAATGCCAAGTAATAAGAAATTACTACAAGCAGCGGCAGGTAATGCAGGTGAGTCTGTGTACGTTGAGGATGTCTTCTCGACTTATTTGTATGATGGTAATGGCTCTAATCGCTCTATTACTAACGGTATTGACCTTGCGGGTGAGGGTGGGTTGGTTTGGGCAAAAATGAGGTCAGGAACGCCGTCAGGCGGTAACAATGTTTTATATGATACTGAAAGAGGGGCAGGTAAATACTTAATATCAGATTTAACTTCTGCGCAGTCTGCAACTGATTCTGTTGCATTGACTTCTTTTAATTCAAACGGATTTTCTTTGGGTGTCGATAATGCCTCTGGTTTAATAAATTACGCAACTAGAGTTTACGCCTCGT
>Ga0209336_10000140_pt1 | contig 35485 bp, 41 predicted proteins | sample LinPmetageLP32_FD_184042 | JGI IMG/M metagenome (GOLD analysis project Ga0209336, IMG submission 184042) | Marine viral communities from the Pacific Ocean - LP-32 (SPAdes) (version 2) | ecosystem: Environmental > Aquatic > Marine > Oceanic | place: Pacific Ocean | collected 2009-08-23
TTTGTTGGATAGCCCATTTGTATTAACCAAAGTTGCCAGTTAGGTGGATGAAATAGTGTAACCGAGTGTACCCTAGAATAAAAAGTTTTTTTAGGATCCTTTAACCAACGTTCATAAAATTTATGTTTGTCTGATTTTACATGTGTTTCTTTTACAAAATTCCAAAAAGGAGTATCCCATTCGGTATTAGCATAATGACTGTTAATAAAATCAACAGCATCATTATACCATGCTATCATATAATTATTATATGTACTAATTCTATTATCATCATACCATTGCTGGGGTATCATTTTTGCAAGTTCTTGAACACCTGTTGTCATACTTGCTAATCCTGTACTCTCTAACGGCTCAATAAATCCGCCACTTAGGCCAATTGAAACAACATTCTTCTCCCAAAAGTTTTTACTATAGTAAGGATTCCAGTCAATAACTTTCATATCTTCTGGTTTAATTCTTCCATCCCAATGATCGCTAAAATATTGTTTAGCAGTATCAACATTGGTAATATCTCTATTGAATACCATGCCGCTACCTATACGTGACTGCGTAGGAATTTTCCAAATCCACCCATGATCTACAGCAGGACAGTTTACATATGGTGTGCGTTCTTTTTCAATATCTTCGTACTCAACATGTCCAGCAACAGCAGTATTTGTAAACAATCTTCCTTCACCAAGTAACTCAACTCTGTCTTGTTTTTTTAATATTGAACCAAATCCTGTACAGTCAATAAAGAAGTCGCCTTTGTGTGTTTGACCGTTTGCTAATTTTAATTCAGTAATATATCCTTCTTTATCTCTATTAACATCTACAACTTCACTTTTAATAATATTCATATCTCTTTGACATATTTCTTGTAAACGTTTTACTAATTTTCCGCAATCAATGTGATATGCTAGTGTTGTATACGCATTGTGTATATCAATTTTGTTATCCATATTTGTTTTATAACATGGTAAAGCCAACTCTTGAAAGGTCTCACGCTTGCCTAGATCTGCCCAAACATCATATTGCGTCATTGCTTGGTCAATATATGATTTATTAAGATAGAAAGGATGCCATACAGTATTGCCTGGCTTCTTCCATCCTGGAAAGTTGATACCAGCCTTATACGATCCATCTACTTGTGTAAACCAATCTCTTTCATGTAATCCGCACTCTCTAAGAAAAGAAGGAAAAGTTAACACAGTTGCTTCACCAACACCAATAGGTGTTCCTACTTCTTTATCAATTATTGTTAATGGAACGTCCCACATATTATGCCGAATATATGCGGCCGCCAACCATGCCGCTGAGCCGCCACCAACTATTGTAATGTTTTCGATTTGCTTCATTTTTTATCCTGTTCTAAATAATCAATTAGACTAAAAACTGTTTCAAATTTAGTTTGATTGGTTTTACTTTGTAATGTATTGCGTAATCCCATGTGTAATGGTTTAGGCCATCTTCCAAAACTTACCCATGCATATCCGTCATGTTCTTGATTTAATTGTGGAAGGAATTCGTCTTTTAGTATACACAGATATGTATGAAAACTAAATTTTTCATCTGTACTAATAAAAGTTTCTAATGGAATAGTTTTGATTATGTCTGGTAATTCACCAACTTCTTCATGTATTTCTCGTTGTAGTGCAGGCCACGGAGCCTCGTCCTTGCCGTTAGTACCGCCTACTAATCCCCATACATGTTTTTGTTTGCTTTGTGTGCGATGTAATAATAAAAACCGTTGTGTTTTAAGTGAATAAAACAAGGCACCACTGCATATAATTTCTTGACTCATGCAAGTACTTATTTTAGAGTGACAGGCGCCAGGTGCCTTTTCGGTATTCGCCTTCGAATGAAAGTATCCATTCTGTACCAGTCCATCTGTACTGTACACCAGTATTTAGGTTGGTTATATATTTTGTTGCTGTTCCGGAGTCTGTACTAGCGTCAAATACAACACTCCAAGCAGTACCAGACCATTCTACTATGTCATTTTCTCCTGCTACAAAGTCTGTATTATCTGCATTTTTCCATGCATCTGGACCATCGTATCCTGCTTCACCTACATTAGAACTTGTATTGATATCTCCTAGTAGTAATAACCTAAGACCAGCCGCTTTTGCATCAGTCGGATTATACTTACCTGGGTCAATAATAAAGTCTATTGATCCTGTGTTATTTCTTCCTGCTGGACTAGGTAATGTTGTATTTGTAGGAATAGTATCTTCGTCCCAAGCAACAACTAATTGACTTTCATCTAACGGATTAATAGTTACTGTTCCGTTAACACTTATACTTGTATCTTCACCTGCTAGTATCTTACGCTGTAATTGTAACTGCGATAACCCTGCTCTATATTCTCCAGGTAATACTTCAAGTAGTTTAGTCCAAGTTACTGTACCTGTTTTTCCTCTATCAATTATTTGTGCAATATTGTTCATTACAACCATATCATAGTCTTTATACGTAGCAGTAGTAACTGAAACATTCAACGAATCTCTTTCGGTACGTTTATTCTGTTTATTCATTGTTGCTCGTTCCGGCGGACTATCAGAATATGCTTTTAATTCAGGTGTACTATTTCCTAAGTTAATAGTTCCATTTGATTCATCAAATATACTCATAATTACGTTTGTTATAATACCAAGTTTTTTAACTTTAGCAGGCATATTAATGTATATTGGTGTTGTAAAACTAAGTTGTGCAATATCAATTTCAGATTCTGTACCAATTGGAATACTTCTACTACTAAAACTAGTTCCAGTTAATTCTACGCTAGTTAAACTACTCCAATCAACATAGTTATCAGTAGTTTGTATCTCTAAACTAGGATTAAACAACATTAATAGTTGTTCCATAATTTGTAATTTTTGATCTGTGTTAGTTGACCAAATATCTACATTAACATTTAATGTATATGGACTAGGCATTATACGTTCTACTGTATAATTTTTACCTTGTGTATTTAAATACTCCTTACCAGAATCGTCATAAGCACGTTCTCTAATATGTACTTTACTAGTAAAAGAACTATCACTAGTACGTGATCTATCTTGCTCTAACCCTGTAATATATACTGACATACGTGGCGCACTTGGTATTTTGTTTTCTGAGTTATCTCTTAAAATATGACCAACTTGACGTGTAATATCACCATACATAACAGGTACTTGGACAATTTTGTCGTCACCGTCTTTGTATGAGAAGTTACTAAACAGTCTTACTAACTGAGTAACATATCTACGTATTTGTCCATCATAAAAATGTTGCATTAATTATCTGCCTTGGGTCTAAGAGCTTCGCCTAACCCTTGTCTTTCTTTTACAGTATCTCCTGCAATAGTTGATTCTTTTGTATTGTTAACAAAGCCACTACGTTGTGTAGACTTAGTATCAGTATTAGTCATTGTCATTCTTACATTATCTTCCATCTTAACCCATCTTTTCCCGTCATATCTAAATAATCTGTTAGGCAACATATCAATTCTTAAGAAATAATCTCCTTTGATTTGAGTAAGTGGGAAACTAATGCCACTTCCAAATGCTTCTCCGTTAGGTGCTAGTCCGTCACCAATTATATAACCTGTATAGCCCTCACGCTCAGGTGTTTGGTTAACTCTATCTGCTAATTCGTTTTGTGTACTTGCATCAAGTTCACTACTGTCAGTTGTTACTAATTCTGGTTCACCTCTATCATCAACTTGTAGAGTATACAAATGACTAGTGTCATAACCTGCTTTAGGAGCATCAGCTTCTGCCTGCGAAATAATAGCATTATTAATTTGCATTTCTTTATCGTAAGTACTGAGTACATTACGTAATGTTTGTGACGATCCTTCTTCTGCTGGCAAATCAAGTATCTCTTTAAACTCTTGACTATCAACAATTTGTTTCATCTTTACACGATATAAGTGTGGATACCAAGTTGGTGAAAAGCCTTCGCTTGCTCTGTTAACATCTTCAACAACGTAGTAACGTTTTAACGCTACACTAAAATCGTTTAGGGCGTTTTCGTCTTTCAAGTGTGGAAGTTCAATAACATCACCAGACATAATTTTACGTCCTAGTGTTTTTACGCTATAATTGATTGGTATAGTCATAAAAATAATATCATTTTGTAGGAACAAACCAAATTGACTCATATCAAAATCTACATCTGAAACACTATATATACCACGCATTGTGTAAATATCAGGATCGTATTTACGATCTCTGTTTTCCATAAACAGCATGTCTTGTATATTAGTCTCTTTGACAGCATTATATTGTGGCTGATCAGCTGTAGCACTTGCTTCATCTGGATTCTTAGGTCCTAAGTACTTGTGTACAAAGACGTCGGTACCTCCGACAGTAAACATTTCTGTTATAGTCTTATCTATAAACGTGTAATCTTTCCCTCTTTCGGGTTTGTATAAACTAAGTCTCGGCATAACAATAGTATTTATCGTAACGCATAAATACATTGTACGGAGAAGATGCATGTCAACAAACATTAATACAAAAAAACAAGAAGTTTTCAAATACGTAGAACTAAGTCTCGGCGGTGGAATGATCGATGTTGAACTCGATCCAGAGCATTATGAAAGTGCCCTTAACACAGCGTTTACTAAATTTAGACAGCGTAGCGAAAATAGTGTTGAAGAATCATACGTCTTTTTGCCTACAGTAATTGATCAAAATGATTATATACTACCAACTGAAGTAATGGAAGTTAGACAAATCTTTAGAAGATCAATTGGATCACGCACAGGTGGCGGCGACGGTGGTACATTATTTGAACCATTTAATATGGCATACACAAATACATATCTTTTAGCAAGTAGTAACATGGGCGGACTAGCAACTTATAATGCATTTGCAGGATATCAAGAATTAGTAGGTAGAATGTTTGGATCATTTATTGAATTTAAATGGAATAGATCAAGTAAGAAACTTACAATCTTACAACGTGCCCGTGCAGAAGAAGAACTATTACTAGAATGTTACAACTACAGACCAGACTTTGAATTATTAGATGACTATATGGCTGTACAATGGATCAAAGACTATACACTTGCAAAGTGTAAATATATGCTAGGCGAAGCACGTAGTAAATTTGCTACAGTTGCAGGCCCACAAGGAGGCACATCTTTAAACGGTGATGCTCTAAAAGCTGAAGCACAAGCTGAAATGGAAAAACTTGAACAAGATCTAGCACTAGCAGTAGCTGGCGGCGTAGGTTACGGCTTCACAATCGGTTAAAATAATACTTGACATCTGCTAAATTATAACGTATACTATACATTATAAATTAAGGATTCATTATGATTATTGGAATTTGTGGACTCATCAGTTGCGGTAAAGGCACAGTAGCAGACATTTTAGTTGACGACCACAGCTTTGAAAAGATTAGTTTTGCAGACAAACTTAAAGATGCAGTATCTTTAATGTTTGATTGGCCACGTGACATGCTTGAAGGTGAAACTCCAGATAGTCGTTATTGGCGTGAGCAAGAAGATACATTTTGGACAAAAGAAACAGGACGTAGTGTAACTCCAAGATTAGTATTACAGGAGTTTGGTACTGACTGCATGCGGAACGGATTCTACGATGGTGTTTGGGTAAGTTTTGTTAAGAAAACTATTGTTGATAATCCTAATAAGAACTTTGTTATTCCTGATGTACGCTTTGAAAACGAAGTAGAAGTTATTAAAAGTATGGGCGGAAAAGTTTGGTGTGTTAAACGTGGACCAGACCCTGTATGGTTTAGACAATATCAAGACTTAGGCATCGAACCAACTGATGTACACCCAAGCGAATGGCGATGGGCAAAAGCATCATTTGAACATAATATATATAATGAAGGAACTATTGCAGATCTTAAAAGTCAGGTAAAAGGTCGCCTTGTTTCCACTTTGCGCCTTGCTTCTGCATCAACCGTTGACAGTTCGCACAGATAGTTTTTAAGTTACTACGCAACGTATTATTTAGATCACCGTCTATATGATATACATTAAACTGCTCTTTATGATTACTATGGTAGTTACATTTTTCACAAGTATCTAATTGTCTATAACCAGCACGATGCCATTTAGGTATACCCCACATTTTTTTGCCGTGGTGTAAACAAGTATCACATTGTCTACGATAGAATGTTTTACCATCCTTTTTGTAGTTTACCGCCGCAGGTCTATATCCGCACTCGCATAAAGGTCTCATATTGTATTTACCTACCCTTTGTGGTACCTTTTTATGGGGGTTTTGATATATGTTTTTGAAGAAATCATATAAATACTTTTAACAGTTGTTATAACAGGAGAACTTAAATGGCTTTAATATCACCAGGTGTACAAGTTAGCGTAATTGACGAGAGTTTTTACACACCAGCAGAACCAGGTACTACTCCAATGCTTTTTGTTGCTTCAAAGCAAGATAAACAAAACGCGGCAGGAACAGGTACAGCAAGAGGTACTACAAAGGCAAATGCCGGAGTACCATTTTTAATTACATCACAAAGAGATTTATCAGACACGTTCGGAGATCCATACTTCCAAACAGATGCTAGTAACAATCCAGTAAACGGCGGCGAACTAAACGAATACGGTTTGCAAGCGGCATATTCATACTTGGGTGTTAGTAACAGAGCATTTGTTGTAAGAGCAGATGTTGATCTAGACGAATTAAGCCCAAGTGCAAGTGCACCAGCGGCAAATCCAGCAAACGGAACATATTGGTTTGACACAGCATTAACAAAATACGGAATATTTGAGTGGAACGGCAATGCCGTAACTGTTACTGGTGGACAGTCATTCACTAACAAAACTCCATTAGTTATTACAAATAAGGTTAACCTAGTTGGTGAAACTAACACAGGTGTTCCTAAAGGTGCAGTAGGCGCAGTAGGCGACTATGCAGTAGTAACAACAACAACTACTAACAAAGTGTACTACAAAAATTCTTCAGGTGCATGGGTTAAAGTAGGAACAGCTAATTGGGTTAAAAGTTGGCCAACTGTAACAGGTACTGCAACAGGTACTCATACACTAGGACAAACTATTGTAATTAACGGAACAACTTTAGCGGCAACAGGAACAACAATTACACAGTATGCGGCTGATATCACAGGCGCAGGTATTACAGGTGTAAGTGCAAGTGTTGTAGACGGAAAATTAAACATCTTTGGTGACGGTACAAATACAACTGACGGTTCAACAGATGATGACGGTGCGATTGCTATTTCAGCAGGTGCTTCAGGTACACTACTAGCAGACTTAGGTCTAACAGCAGGAACTTACTATTCACCAGCATACGAAATTGCTCCACATACAGCAGTTCCAGGATTTAAAACAGCTGATACAAAAACAAGACCTACAGGAAGTGTTTGGTTTAAAATAACTGACGCTAATTTAGGTGTACAAATGAAAGTTAAAGCATTCAATAGTACTACTAAGTTATGGGAAGACAAACCAGCTCCTGTTTATAAGACACACCAAGCGGCTATCTTTAATTTAGATAAAACTACTGGTGGACTTGGGCTTGCATTAGGTCAATTATATGTACAAGCACATACTACTGAAGCAGAAAATGAAGAATTTGATTTTACAATTTTTGCAAGAAACAGTTCAACTGCAACTTCGATTACTTCAAGTGCAGTAGCAACACAGTTAAGCAGTCAGTCATACGGTTTCCAAATGTCAGAAAGTATTGTTGGACAAGCGGCTATGGCAACAGGTAAAGCATTAAGTGTAACAGCAACAGGCGCGGCAAGTGACGCAGACTTGATTGCTGATGCAATTAACGCGGCAGGATTTGTTAACATTGTTGCAAGTGTAGACGCAAGTAATAGAGTTATTATCCAACACAACGATGGCGGAGAAATCCACATTAAAGATACAAATGGTGCATTAGGATTAATTGGCTTTGCGGCATTTAACTATACAACAAAAGCAGGTACTGCAAACTTATATGCGGCACCAACAGGCGATTCAACTTATGACTTCCACGCTTCAAACTGGAAGATCCTAACACAAACTGCAAGTGCAAATGCTCCAACAGCATTAACAACTGATGGTGCATTATGGTACAACAGTATTGTTGACGAAGTTGATATTATGGTACACAATGGTACTACATGGAAAGGCTACCAAAACGTTTATAGTTCAGCTGATCCTTTAGGACCAATTGTAAGTGCAACAGAACCAACTACACAACAAGACGGTTCATCTGCACTAGTAACAGGTGATATTTGGGTATCAACAGCAGACTTAGAAAACTATCCACAAGTACACAAATATAATTCGGACTTAGCAAAATGGTTAGCATTAGACGAAGGCGACCAAACATCAGAAGATGGTATTTTGTTTGCTGATGCACGTTATGGTACAAGTGGCGGAACAGCTACACTAGCACCAAGCGGAACTATTCCAGAACTATTAGTTAGTGATCATTTAGACACTGATGCTCCGGATCCTGCACTATATCCAAAAGGTATGTTGCTTTGGAACTTACGTAGAAGTGGATTTAACGTTAAGAAATTTGTACGTAATCATATAGATGTTACCCAGAAAAATATTAGAATGGGCGATGTGAGTATGGCACTTTATTACCCACACAGATGGATTACTGAATCAGCTAACCAAGTTGACGGTTCAGGTAGCTTCGGACGTAAAGCACAGCGTAAAGTTATTATACAAGCATTACAAGCAATGGTTAATAGTAACCAAGACATTAGAGATGACGAGTCAAGATTATTTAACGTAATGGCGGCACCAAGTTATCCAGAATTAATTGGCGAAATGATTTCACTAAACAATGATAGAGGTTTAACAGCATTTATCGTTGGTGATAGTCCAGTAAGACTTAAGAGTGATGGAACTACATTAAATAATTGGGGTTCAAACACTGCATTGGCTGTTGAAGATAATGACAATGGTGCAGTTAGTAGAGATGAATATTTAGGTATGTTCTACCCGAGCTTGTTTACAAGTGATAACGCAGGTAACAACGTTGTTGTTCCACCAAGTCACGGTATTCTAAGAACACTAGCATTGAGCGATCAAGTATCGTTTCCATGGTTTGCACCAGCAGGTACAAGACGTGGTGGAATTACAAATGCAAGTGCGGCAGGATTTGTTGATGCAGAAGGCGAATTTAAGTCAATTGCACTTAATGAAGGACAACGTGATACACTTTATGCTAACAACATTAACCCAATTACATTCCTAACAGGAGCAGGACTTGTTAACTTTGGTCAAAAGACAAGAGCAAAGAACGCAAGTGCATTAGACAGAATCAACGTAGCAAGACTAGTAATTTACTTGAGATCACAACTTAAGAAACTTGCTAAACCTTACATCTTTGAGCCAAATGATAAAATCACACGTGATGAGATCAAGGCGCAAGCAGACAGCTTAATGCTAGAGCTAGTGTCACAAAGAGCGTTATATGACTTCCTAGTTGTATGTGATGAGTCTAATAATACTCCAAGCAGAATCGATAGAAATGAACTATACTTAGACATAGCTATTGAACCTGTTAAAGCAGTAGAGTTTATTTACATTCCGCTGAGATTGAAAAATACAGGCGAAATTAGTGGACTATAATCAGATAAATAAAAGTAACAGGAGCATATAATGGCAATTTCAACACTTTCAAAATTAACAGTACCTTTAGATAGTAACGCAAGTGCATCTAATCAGGGCTTGTTAATGCCCAAACTACAGTATCGCTTTAGAGTGAGCTTAGAGAACTTTGGTGTATCGAGTCCGTCAACAGAGCTAACAAAACAAGTTATGGACGTAACAAGACCTAGCGTAGCTTTTGATCAAATGACGGTTGATATTTACAACTCCAGAGTTTATCTAGCTGGTAAGCATACTTGGGAACCAATTACACTTAACTTGCGTGAAGACGTTAGTAACAATGTACAAAAAATGGTTGGCGAACAACTTCAGAAACAGTTTGATTTCTTTGAGCAATCAAGTGCGGCAAGTGGTGCAGACTACAAGTTTGTTACTAGAATTGAAATCTTAGACGGTGGTAATGGAGCAAATGCGGCAACAGTATTAGAAACATTTGAACTATACGGTTGTTACTTAGAAAGTACTAACTATAACACACTAAACTATGCAACTTCAGAAGTTGTAACAGTAGCGTTAACAATTAGATACGATAATGCAATACAATCACCACAAGGTACAGGCGTAGGTACAGCAGTAGGTAGAACAATTAATACTGCTATTACAGGCGGCGGAGCGATCTAAACAAAATTAAATTTAAATTAAGGGGCATTTATGTCCCTTTTTTTATGACTGAATTATCTACTCACTTTACTCAAAAGGCTAAATATTAGTATGAGCTTTTTAAACGGATTTTTAGACAACGTTGTATCAGGGGCATTAAGTCCTAAAGGTAATCTTGCAGACTATGCACATGGTGCAAGACTATTTGTAGACGACAGTCACAGATTAACTCCAAAGGTAAAGTTTCTTTACCATGTTACATTTAATATTAATGCACAAGCGGCGGCTGTTATTCCTCAGTTAAGAGAGAAACATTTAAATGAGCTTAATATGCTTGTTAAATCTGCACAGTTGCCTGCATATAATATTCAAACTGATGTAAAACATCAGTATAATAGAAAAAGAGTTATACAAAAACGTATTGACTACCAACCAGTATCAATTACATTACATGATGATAATATGGGTGTTACTACAGCAATGTGGGAAGCATACTATAGATACTATTACAGAGATGGAAATTATGCCGCTACAAAGCCAGCTGGTGCACCAGAGTCTGGATCAGCATTACCTGAATATAATAGAGGTAATATTTTTAGTGGAATGGCCGGCAAACAATATAGATACGGTTTTGATAATGATAGTACTGCTCCATTTTTTGATAGTATTACTATTAGTCAGATGGCCCGAAAGAATTACACATCATTCCAACTAATTAATCCAATTATATCTGGATGGCAACACGACACTATGGACAACAGCGTAAGTGATCCTGTACAAAGTACAATGACAATTGATTATGAAACAGTTCATTATAGTAGAGGTCCAATTGGAAACGGCGGACCTAAAGGTTTTGCTGAAGAACATTATGATAAAACACCAAGTCCAAACTCACTAGCAGGTGGCGGTGCATCTAGTTTACTAGGCATAGGCGGAGTACTAGCAGGAGGCTTTGGAGTATTAAGTGATATTACTGGCGGTACAGCAAACTTTGGTACAGTATTAAAAGCGGCAAATACACTACAAAATGCTGGCGGATTAAATGCCGCTGGTGTTAAAGGTGAATTATTAGGCAGTGTAGTTAGTAGTATTGGAAAAACAGCAGGAATTGATGTAAGTGGAGTTGCAGGAGTTATTACCCCAAATGGTGGTGGTGGTGGTTCTTTTAAAACAATAGCGGCGGCGGCGGCAATAGTTGGAGGCGGATCGTTATTAAGTAATGCACTAGCATCTGGAGCAACAAAATCAAGCACAAATACAGTAGCGGCTAATACACCAACTGGACCAAGAGACGGTGGAAACCCTGGTGGGTTTTAGAAAAGATATAGGAACATAATGGATAAAGTACAATTAAATTTACCAGTAAAAAAACCAAACTCAAGTGCTAGTGATGTAAAAAGATATTTTAATACTTACTATCAAAAACAATTAGCATATCCAAGCAATGAAGTAGATGCTGTAATAGGTTTCTTAGAATCAAAAGGTTTTGATAGACCTGCGGCACAGTCTACTGGCGCTATTCTTTTACAACAAGCAAAGTTAGACAACGTTAAAATATTTGAATTATTAGATACATTGAAATCATTAGATAAACTACAGCTTAGTGTTGCTGTTGCAACTGTACTGAATTTTAATAGACAAAAAATTAGTACATTAGGATTTAGAGTAACTAATACAAATACTCCGTTAGAAGCAAGAAACATAATGGGTTGAACCCATGGCACGTTTTGCACAAGGAAAATTTGAACCTAAAAACCCAGACAAATATGTAGGACGTAAAACGCCAACTTATCGTAGTAGTTGGGAATTTGCGTTTTGTAAATTTTGCGATGAGAACCCATCAATACAAGCATGGGCAAGTGAAGCAGTAAAAATACCATATAGAAATCCGTTAACAGGTAAACAAACAATATATGTTCCTGATTTTTTTATACAATATAAGACTAAAAAGGGCAGAAATATGGTCGAACTTATAGAAGTAAAACCAGATAACCAAGTTACAATGGAATCAGCTGGCAAATCTAAACATAATCAATTAGCAGTTGCATTAAATATGGCTAAATGGGAAGCCGCAAGAGCTTACTGTAAGTCTAAAGGAATGTCTTTTAGAGTGGTTACAGAAAAGGACATGTTCCACAACGGAAAACGATAAATAATAGTAGCAGTTAATGTGAGTATATAATGACAAAGAAATTAGAAGAACTACTTGATCTACCTGATAGTAAAGAAATTATCAAACAAGATCAGAAAAAAGCCAGCAAAGAAGTAGTAGCTCAACAGAACGAAACGCTACGAGATATTGCAGAGTTTGATAAAATATCAGCCGCACTACCCGCAGTTAAGGGATTAGGTGAAATGGCTGACACAGAGCTAAATGAAGTTGCTCAAAAAGCTATGGATGCATATGATGATCTAATGGATTTGGGTATGAATGTTGAGTCAAGATATTCAGGTAGAGTCTTTGAAGTAGCAGGCGGAATGCTTAAAACATCACTTGATGCCAAAGTTGCTAAATTAGACAAAAAACTTAAGATGGTAGAACTACAACTTAAGAAAGAAAAGATGGATAAAGACGGAAAACCAGACGATGAACTAATCCAAGGCGAAGGTTATATAGTAACGGACCGCAATAGTTTAATAGAAAAACTTAAGAATATGGATAAATAATTTAATAAGGACGGAAACATGTTTGAAAAATACCTAGCAGAAGCTAAAAAAATATACGAATTTAACATTGGGATAGCAGGTGAATTGCCAGAGAATTGTGCTGATGATTTAGAAACATGCTTGAAACGTTATAGCGTAGCGTCAATGAGCGCCGGCAAAAAAACGCCAATTCAAGAAAGACCTTTAGACTTTCCACAACTTAGTAATTGTGAAGTTACATACTATGAAGCAGGATTAAACTATCCTACAACTCCACAAGTATTAAGTGAATATATTGCACAATGTTGTAATATTGATAGGTCCAATATTATTGTACGTAATGTAAACGAACCACAAGAAATGTATCAATCACTTAAAGATGATGGACCATATGAAGTAAAATTAGAAACAGAAGACATGGGCGGAGATTCAGCACAAGATGATGTTGGGTCAAATCGTGTTATGTCTCTATTAAAAGAACTTGAAACTGCTAGATCAGAGCGTGAAAGTGATCCGTTACAAGACGTTAAACCAGGTGAAGGCGCAGATATCACCGACAAGGAAAATACTGTATCACCAGTAGGGAGCAAATAATGAACCTTAAAGATATGATTGCTAAAATGGACGCTATTGAAGCTCCTAGCAAAAAACAAAAATTAGAAGAATCAGCATCAATGAATATTTCAATGACAGCAGACGATGCTGGACAAGTTGGACAGCTTATGTCAATGATGCGTAATGCAGGTATGTCACCAGAAAAAGTTAGTGACAGACCACTAGCACCAAGAATGGATATGGAAAAACATATGAAAGCATTAGGTGCAATGGATGATCCAAGTATTCCAGGCAAAGATGATGTACCAGGAGACATGGACCTAAAAGCAGGTGCAGTAGGTTCAGGATTAGGAAACATAGCAGGACAAGCAATCGGTGGCGGCCCAGTTGGCGGCGCACTTGGTTCTTTAGCTGGCGGCGGCGGACTTGCAGGAGTTGCAGGCGGAGCATTAGGAACTATGGCAGGTAATGCAATTTTACCAGGTGTAGGCGGAATGGTTGGCGGAGCATTAGGTAGTGCTGTTGGCGGAGCAATGAATGACGATGAACAAAAAGAAGGCGACTACGCTAATTCACCAGATGAAGAATATTCACCAGCATCAGACGTTATCAAAAGCGGAAATGATCTTAACAAATCTAAAAAATCTTATCCAAAAGTAGCAGGCGGCGATAATCCAAGAGCATTAGCAGATAAAATTAAAGAAGAATTGTCAGCACTTTACACAGAATATCAAGGTAAAGATGTTGTTAAAGAAGGTGGAGTCAAAAGCATGATGCAGGATGTAGAAGAAGGCATGGGCAAAGCAGAATTTGAGAAAAAATATCCAGGCGCTGACTATGCTGAAATCAAACAAGATATTAAAGATAATGCTGAGGAGAATAACTAATGGCTGGACAAACAAGAGTAAACGGATCAGGACTATCAACAGCAGGAAACGTTTTTAGCAATGGTCACGTATTCGCTTTTAAAATTTTAGTTAAAATTGCAAACGGTACAGCAGTTGATCTAAGAGCAGAAGACGATGCATTAGATGAAGTAGTTGAGGCAATTTGTAAAGAAATTAATCCTTTAATTTATCATACTACTAACGACAACAGTGGTACAATGACTGTAGTATGTGATACATTTGATAATCACTTAGGCTTACAAGCACGTATTAGACAAATTGGTAAAGCGGCAAACTATCCAACAAGCACAGTTACAGCAGTTGGACCAAATAACATTGATACAAGCGGTACACTAGTAACAGCGGCCGCAACACTAGTAGCAACATAAGATGCGTGATTTACTGGAAAAGTTAGATAATATCAGCTCACCAGTTAATGAGCAAGCAAGTGTTAACATCAACATGAATGCAGAAACTCCAAACGAAGTTGCTGAACTAATGCAAATGATGACTAACGCAGGACTAAGTCCTAGTATTGTACAAACAGCAAAGATAGACGATCCAGATAACCCAGGTAAAGATGATATTGCAGGAGATCAAGATCTCAATGCAGGTTTGCTAGGTAGTGTGGGTGGAGCAGTAGGTGGACACTTATTAGGTGCACCTTTAGGACCTTTAGGTAGTATGGCTGGCGGAATGATTGGCGGAGCAGTAGGTAATAAACTTACCGGCGACGGCTGGGTATAATATTAAAGTCTTACTCACATAGGCCCAATGGGCCTATTTTTTTGGTTAAATAGTAGTATGAGTACTTCTTTAGACGGCGTCTTAATTAAGAAAGCCAATAAAACAGAAACATTTACTGATACACAAATTGAGGACCTTGCAAAATGCATGGATCCAAAAACTGGTTACGACCATTTTGCACGTAAGTTTGCTTATATTCAACATCCTGTAAAAGGCAAATTAATATTTGATCCTTTTACATATCAATCACGACTTCTTGAAAGTTATCACAATCATAGATTTAATGTAAACATGTTACCAAGGCAGACTGGTAAAACTACTACTGCCGCAATATACCTAGCATGGTATGCAATGTTTCACCCAGATCAAACTGTACTAATTGCCGCACACAAGTATACAGGCGCACAAGAGATTATGCAACGTATACGTTATGTGTATGAATCGTGTCCAGACCATATTAGAGCAGGTGTTACAAACTATAACAAAGGCTCGATGGAGTTTGAAAACGGAAGTAGAATTGTTAGTGCTACAACAACAGGAAACACAGGACGTGGTATGTCCATATCATTACTATACTGTGACGAGTTTGCATTTGTTAACCCTAATATTGCAGAAGAATTTTGGACATCGATATCACCTACACTAGCAACAGGTGGTCGTGCTATTATTACAAGTACACCTAATAGTGATGAAGATACTTTTGCTGTTATTTGGAAACAATCACAAGACAAATACGATGCACACGGTAATGAACAACAAGTAGGCATAAACGGATTTCACGGATTTACATGTACATGGGACGAACATCCTGACAGAGATGAAGAATGGAAAGTTGCAGAAATTGGACGTATTGGTGAAGAAAAGTTTAGACGTGAATACGGTTGCGAATTCTTAGTATATGATGAAACATTAATTAACAGTATTCATTTATCAACTATGGAGTCAATGAATCCTCTAATGAATATGGGGCAAACACGTTGGTATGCTAAACCAAATCCAGATCAAAATTATGCAGTAGCACTTGATCCAGCAATGGGTACTGGAGGTGACTATGCCGCAATTCAAGTATACGAACTTCCAAGTTATAAACAAGTAGCAGAATGGCGTCATAATGAAACTCCTATACCTGCACAAATTAGAATACTAAGAGATATTTGCACACACATACAAGATGGGTGTAAAGGAACTGGTAATAACATTTATTGGAGCGTTGAAAACAATAGTATTGGAGAAGCCGCACTTATTGTTATTAACGATTTTGGCGAAGAAAATATACCCGGACTATTTGTAAGTGAACCAATGCGTAAAGGACATGTACGTAAGTTCCGTAAAGGATTTAATACTACACATGGTACTAAAATTACAGCATGTAGTCGTTTAAAAACTATGATTGAAAATAATAAGATAACTATTAACAGTGGCCCATTAATTACTGAATTAAAAAATTATGTTGCTACAGGTACTAGTTTTAGAGCAAAGCCAGGAGCTAATGATGATTTGGTTAGTGCTACATTACTTGCACTAAGAATGATGGCAGTAATGAAAGACTGGGATCCACGTATATACAGTACGTTTACACAAGCAGAAGGAGAAGAATCATACGAACCGCCGATGCCAATTTTTGTTAGCGGTTATTGATAAATATTAATATGAAAAACCTTGAGACCATAGCTGACGAATTATTTAATAAGATACGTGGACGTTTTCCTAATATTACAGTAGGAAACGAATCTGCTGAAGTAACTAATCAACCTAAAGAAGCTAGATTTTTTGAATTTGACTTTTCAAGTGGTAAAAAAGTTAGTGTAAGTATTGACGAAGATTCACTTACAGTAATGTATGGCCAAGATTTATTTGCAGAAGATGAACAAGTACTAAAAAGTAAATGGTTTGATCTTTTAAAAGAGTTAAGAGTGTTTGCTAAAAAAAGAATGTTAAATTTTGATACAAGAAATATAACAAAAAACAACTTAGACAAACGAGATTATCAATATCTAAGCACGGAGAAACAGATGAGCGAATCAAAAATGTATGGAACTAGCAGAACTAGTTACCAAGATATTGGAACAGCAAGACTTGTAGTAAAACATGCTGGTCCAGTTAACCACGAAAATGCCGCAGGACGCACACAAAATGTACACAGCATTTATATTGAAAGCGAAGCAGGCGAAAGATTTAAATATCCATTAAGACACATGAATGGTGCAAGAGCAATGGCTATGCACGTAAGTGAAGGTGGAAATGCATATGATGATTTTGGTAAACATATTACTGGATTGTCAGAAGAATTAAACAAACTGCGTAAATTTAAGACATACATGAATCGCTCAAGTGTAATGGCTGAAGGTTTATCAGGGTATATGGACGTTGTAAATGAAAGACTTGTAGCTGTTAAAAAGACAGTTGAGTCTCTACAACGCAAAGCATATTATACAGAAACATTTGCAAACTTCGAAACTACCGTGCTTGAAGAAGTTCCAGAAGATGTTTCAAATACTTGGATTGACGAACTTACTATTAGACAGTTTAACGAAGAACTAAAAGGCGTATTTCCATACGTATACAACTTAGTAAAAGAAGCAAACAAAGTAGAAGACTTAGATTTAGAAACACTAGGCGAAGATACAAATGAAGGTATGGGCGGAGAATATCACTGTAAAGATTGCGGAGATGTAATGCACAAACCAACAACAAGTTGTTCACATGATGTACATGATGAAAATGGCGATCATTGGGTTGATGATAACGGCAATGGTATTCATGATGCAGACGAAGGCGTAATTGATCCACAAACTGCATATGCTGAAAAGATGGATGCTATTATTGCACAATCAAAACATGAACAAGAGCCAGGAGCAAAAGAAATGATGACGGCAGAAGAGCAACAAGCAATATGGGAAAAGTTTTCTAAGTGTGCGGCTGATGCGGCAATGAACGGCGAAAAAGAATTTATGTTTGCAGGTAAAAAATATAAAACTACAATGAGCAAACTAAACGCTGAAAAGATGTTAGGCAAAAGAACAGATGAATTAACATCTGAAGACCAACAATTAAAAGAATTTTTTCCAGCACTAGCATTATTAGTTCCAGCGGCTGGAGCGGCATTAAGATTTGTTGCACCAAGATTACTACCAGGTATGGCAAAAGGTGCAAAAGAAATTTTAAAATTTGGTGCTAAGAATCCAATTAAAACAACTATCGGCGGCGTAGCGGCGGCAAATCCAACTGCAACAAAAGACTTAGCAGTAGGAGCAGTAGACACTGCGGTAGGTATTAAAAAAGGTGTTGATAAAATAGGCGATGTTGCTGACGGTGCTGGAGCATTACTTGGACAAGCAAAATCAGCAATTGATAGTGCAGGCGCTACAGTTGCAAATACAGCAGACGATCTTAAATCAATGGCGGCCGGCGCACTAGATAATATGCCAGATCTATCTAAAGTTACAAGTATTGCAAAACAATATGCTATACCAGGTGCAATAGTTGTTGCACTATTACTAGGCGGATACAAAATATTCCAAATGATATTTGGTGATGACAAAAGAGAAGACGACAATGATGCTACAACAATCGACATCAGTCCAAAAGGAAACGGTGACGAATTGAAGCAAAAGAACGAGATTCCATTAGATGAATTTATTAAAGGTATGTACGATTATACTAGTAATGCTTTCCCTAAAGGTGAAACAGCGGTCTTAACAGCAGTACAAAAACAGTACGGTGATGAGATGGTTGACGAAGCACAAGCAGTAATGACAGACTTATTACGCTTGCAAGATACTGAAATGGCACGTATCCAGGCCCTAGCAGGACTAAGATAACCAAATTTCAGAATAAAGTCAAAATAAAGGTTGACTTTATAAGTACAAGAGTGTATTATATATAAAGTAATGCACATTTAGGCAATACAAAACAGCTATAAGGCAATAAAACACATAGGAGGCTTATATTATGGCAACACTAGCAGAAATCAGAGCTAAACTGAAAGAACAAGAAAGCAACACTGGCGGCAATCGCTCGTCAGGCGGTGACAACGCAATTTTCCCATTTTGGAACATGCAAGAAGGACAGAGTTCAACTCTAAGATTCCTTCCAGATGGAGACGACACAAACACTTTCTTTTGGAAAGAACGTTTGATGATCAAACTTCCATTTGCAGGAATTAAAGGTGAGACAGACTCACGTCCTGTACAAGTGCAAGTTCCGTGTATGGAAATGTACGGACAAACATGCGATATCTTAAATGAGGTACGTGCATGGTTTAAAGATCCAAGTTTAGAAGACATGGGTCGTAAGTACTGGAAAAAGCGTTCATACGTATTTCAAGGATTTGTAACAGAGAATGCTCTTAACGAGGATTCAACACCAGAAAATCCTGTACGTAGGTTCATAATTGGTCCACAAATTTTCCAAATTATTAAAGCGGCACTAATGGATCCAGACATGGAAGAATTACCAACAGATTATACTGCTGGCGTAGACTTCCGTCTTAATAAAACATCCAAAGGTGGTTATGCAGACTATTCAACATCTAACTGGGCACGTAGAGAGCGTCCATTAGCAGATGCTGAAATGAATGCAGTTAATGCAAATGGTTTGTTTAATCTAAGTGATTTCCTTCCAAAACAACCTTCAGAAGTTGAAGTAAAAGTTATGAAGGAAATGTTTGAAGCATCAGTTGATGGTGAAGCATATGACATGGATCGTTTTGGTCAATATTTCCGTCCAGCGGGAATGGCGGCAAGAACAGGTGATCCACAGAACAGAGCGGGTACACCTGCTCCAGCGGCACCACCAGCGGCACCAGCGGCAACTCCAGCACCAGAGGTAGCACCAGTAGCGGCACCTGCTCCAGTAGCAGAAGCGGCACCTGTGGCAACTACAGCTGAAGTACCGCCATCAGGCAAAGCTGAAGACATTTTATCAATGATTAGAGCACGTCAATCATAAAATAATTAATCGTTTGTAGGGGATTAATTTCCCCTACATTAGCTTTACACAAGGAGAAACTATGGCTAAATCATTTGACGTTAGTAAGTTCCGTAAGGACTTGACTAAAAGTATAACAGGTATGAGTAGTGGCTTTAATGATCCAACAGATTGGATTAGCACAGGCTCATATGCACTAAACTATCTTATTAGTGGCGACTTTCATAGAGGCGTTCCACTAGGTAAGGTAACAGTGTTTGCAGGAGAATCAGGCGCAGGTAAAAGTTATTTCTGTGCAGGTAATATTGTAAAACACGCACAAGATCAAGGTATCTTTGTAGTATTAATTGACTCAGAGAATGCACTTGATGAAAGTTGGTTACAAGCATTAGACGTTGACACTGGAGAAGATAAACTTCTTAAACTTAATATGTCAATGATCGATGATGTAGCAAAAACTATTAGTACATTTATGATAGACTATAAAGCAATGAACGAAGAAGATCGTCCTAAAGTATTGTTTGTAGTTGACTCATTAGGTATGTTACTAACACCAACAGATGTTGATCAGTTCCAAAAAGGTGATATGAAAGGTGATATGGGTCGTAAGCCTAAAGCACTAACATCACTTGTTAGAAATACTGTTAACATGATTGGTAGTTACAACGTAGGACTAGTATGTACTAACCATACATACGCATCACAAGATATGTTTGATCCAGATGACAAAATCAGTGGTGGACAGGGCTTTATCTATGCATCAAGTATTGTTGTTGCAATGAAAAAGATGAAACTAAAAGAAGATGAAGCTGGTAATAAGATCAGTGAAGTACGTGGTATTAGAGCAGGTTGTAAAGTAATGAAAACTCGTTATGCAAAACCGTTTGAAGGCGTACAAGTAAAGATTCCATACGAAACAGGTATGAATCCTTATAGTGGTCTTATTGAACTGTTTGAAAAGAAAGACTTGTTAGTAAAACAAGGCAATAGACTCAAGTATATCGATCTAAAAGGTGAAGAACATCTTGATTATCGTAAGGCATGGATGACTCCAGAAAAGATGAATCTTATTATGTCAGAATACGACGAGAAAACTACGCCTGTGGTAAATATCGATGAGGATATGCCTGAAGTAGAGGCTGTCGTAGAAGCAGAACTTATTGAACAGGAGTAAAGTATATGGATAGTAGTCTTGTAGTTGACATGTGGAATACGTTTAAAGATAGCATCGATAAAAAAACTATCGAAACAACAGCTGAAACATTTGTAGATACATGTGCCGATTATGGTGCTGATGATCAATGTTTTAGAGATGCACTAGGCAGTTGTGATATCTTAGACAATGCTATTAACTATTATTTAGATCTTGAAGAAGATGTAGATGATGACGAAGAAGATTGGGAAGATTAAATGGGATATTACTCTGAAGTAGCTAGAGATATCAATAAGATTCCCAACGCAATTAAGTTCTTTGAAGACGAACTTATTGAGGCCCGAAGTGAAGTAAAACTAAAAGGCAATGTTGAACGTGCCGCGGCAGAAATGCCCGGTATCGTTGAACAGCGTTTCAATCAGTTACAAGAGATTGAAGCTATATTAAATTATCTAAATATTGAGCTACGTAGATTACGTAGTTCGTTTTTTAAGAAATATCTTGAAAGTTATCAACGTGCTTTGTCCAGCAGAGATGTTGAAAAATATGTTGACGGCGAAGCAGACGTTGTTGACTATGAAAAGATTATTAATGAGTTTGCATTACTTCGTAACAAATGGTTAGGCTTGTTGAAAGGTCTTGATCAAAAACAGTGGCAGATAACAAACGTTGTCAAACTGAGAGTTGCGGGTATGGAAGATGCATCAGTATAAATTTCAAATTCCAAAAAGTTCTAAAGAGTTACGTGGACAACTGTTTTCTTATCTTTATAAACATTGTGATGTAAAAACAATAGAACGTCCAGAAGAAATTGAAAAAGATAGGTATCTAGCATTTAGTCATCCGTTTGATGATTGGGTGTTTGATGCTATTCGTAGAGATCCTAGTATTAACTTCTTTCACTTAGATAACGGATACATAGGTAATCATAAACATAAGACACCCGAATATTATAGAATAAGTTATAACTCTTTACAGAACACAAAAGTACGTCCTATACCAGGAAAAGGTCGTGCATGGAAACTTGAAATAGATGAAAGTTTGTGGCAACCTTGGAATAACGAAGGTGAATATGACCTTTTAGTAATGCCTAATAATAGTAACATATTTAAATACTTAGGTGAAGATTACCACACATGGCGAAGAGATACAATATGTTGGTATGACAGTCTTCCAGGAAAATTAATTATACGAGAAAAAGAAGGCAAACGTAGACAACGTTTTCAAGAGATACTTCCTATGATGATGAAAGCTAAAAAAGTAATTACATATCATAGTATGGCAGTAGTTGAAGCATTGTGTTTAGGCAAGCCAATTGAAGTATTAGGACAAAGTGCAGTACAGCATTGGGAAAAACAATATGGTTTTGATAGAACAGAAATGTTAGAACATATTGCACACAGTCAATTTAAAAGAGATGAATATGCAAATGGTGATGCTTGGGCAGTAACATTTAAATATCAAGTGGAGCAATAATGTATACTGAAATAGACGGATGGCGATCACTTAAAAATGATATTTGTTTAAAGAGTGCAAAGAAGCAAGGTAATGGCGATATTAACAATTACCAAAATATAGAATTAATGACAGCAATGAGCTATTGTGCTAAGTGGCGTACAGCAGTTGATGTCGGTGCACATGTAGGTATCACAGCATTTCAAATGGCAAAAAGTTTTGAACATGTACACGCATATGAAATTAATCCAAAAATTTACGAATGTATGAACTATAACTTAGAGTCTCGAGCAGTAGGTAACGTAACAACATATCCTGTAGGACTTGGACAACGCAAACATAATGTTTCTATTAAAACAACAAATAAAAGTTTTAGTACACACGTTGCTCCAGATGTTGAAGGAGGCGATATACCAATTATGCCTTTAGATTTTTATAATTTAGAAGATGTTGATTTTATCAAAATTGATGCAGAAGGGTATGAACCTTTTGTTGCACAAGGTGGCCTTGAAACTATTAAACGTTGCTCACCAATTATACTTTACGAATGTAAAGACCACCCAATACGTTATGGACATAACGCTGACACAATTAGACACATACTTGCACCACTTGGATATAGAATGATTAGAAAAATTGGCAGAGGAGAAAAAAATGCCATTATCGGATATAGACCAGGGATAGCAATTGATGTTTAAACTTCCTGAACTAAGAGGACATATGTGTCCTAGAGAAGAACCAAATATAATATACTTTAGTTGCGACTACGATTACTTTGATCGACATGGATTTGCACTACAACAAAGTATTAATAGAACAGTAGGTTGGGTACACGTACATTGTCATATTATTAATGAAGGGAATATTGATCACGCTCTCTTAAAAGACTTAATGGGCAGATACAAATTTACATATACTTGGGAAGATACTAACGAACAGTTTTATAAAGACTTGCCTAAAAATAAAAATATGATGGGCGAAGGAATGCAAATTTTTAAAACTAGTGATATAGATTATATTGCTAGACGTACATACTTGGCTAGTGTAAGATTCATACGTATGGCAGAAATATTTACATACCCACACCAAAGAGTATTACAGATTGATTGCGACAGTATATTACGTAACGGTTTCCACGGACACGAGTTTGAAGAAGTAACTAATGTTGTTGGTGTTATGCCTAAGCCAAAAGAACAACATATTTTTATTGCTAGTGCATTAAGTCCAGGCATAGATATTAAAGGTATCGAATGGCGTAACTTATTTGCTAGAAGAATGATTACAGCATTTGAAAACGGATGTTATTGGTTTGTAGATCAAGTAGTACTACGACAAGTAATGGCTGAATGGAAGAATATGGGTAACGATTACAATCATATTGGATATAACTGGAATAGTTGGGGTATTAAAAAGAATAATGTTTTTAGTACAGGTAAAGGTAATAAAAAAGAAGGTTTGAAGTTTAAACAAGCACAATTAAAATGGTTACCACATCACTGGTATAAAGTAGTAATGAAAGAAATACAGGTAGAAACAACAAAATGATTGGATACATAATCTATCTACCAAGTTATCCTAATAGTGTTAGTATGGCTAGTCGTGCATTAGAAACAGGAACTAAACATGGTTGGAATTTAGAATTATATGAAGGCGTTAACGGTATGAAACAAGGCCTTGCTGATTGTAATTTAAAAGTATACCAACATAAAAAAGCAGAGCGTTTGCTTGCTCGACCAGGTACACAAGGATGTTTTTTAAGCCAATACTTGTTGTGGCAAAAATGCCACGAAACAAATACACCAATATGTATATTTGAACATGATGTTGTTTTTAAAAAACCAATAGGCGAATATGAAGACTGTGATGTATATAAATTTGAAGGATTTAAAAAAGCAAAACCTATACCTCCTGGCAACTGGTATGAAGGTGCTAGAGCTTATCGTATTACACCATACGGAGCAAAGAAGATATTAAACTGGGTACATGCTAACGGAGCAATGCCCGCAGACTGGATGCTATGCGATGGAATTGTGAATATGAAGTTCGATAAGTATAGTAAAGTTACATACAAAACAAACGTAAGTTTTACAAAGGATCTATCATGAAGAGAATGATTTATCAGGTAGCAGTTGGCGCACAAAGCAAACTGTACTTGCATTGTATTGAAAGTGTAAGACAATACTGTGCAAAATACGGTATTGAACATATTGTACAAAACGATCCAATCTTAAAAATTAGGCCAGACATGGCTGTAACAGGACGTAGTAAAGAAGCCGTTGAGCGTCTTGGCTACATGCCTATATACGAAAAAGAAAATGCGTTTACACACTTACACAAATATGATCAAGTTGCAATAGTTGACAGTGACATTTATATTCGTCCAACTGCACCAAATATATTTGAAGACTTAACAAATGAATATGCGTTTGGTGCTGTAGCAGAACGTGAACTGCCTTGTGCTAAAAAATACAAAAGCAAAATTAGAAAATATTCGAAAGCCGCATTTGAAAACCTTACAGATGTAGATTGGAAATGGGATCATAGAGGTGCTGAGTTTTATAATATGGGAATGATGGTAATTAATTGTCAAAAATTTTTACCATTCTTACAAGGACAAACAGCAGAACAGTTTATACGTAGACCAGAGTTTAAAGACTTTGTTGACGGTATTGGGTATCGCAAATGGTCAACCGATCAAATGTTACTCAACTATTGGGTAAAGAAAGAAAAGATTCCTACACTTAATATGGACTGGAGATGGAATGGATTGTTTAAAGGTATCGACGATGCACAAATACCTAAGGCATATTTTATACATTTTTTCTTAAAAGATCTATTACCACAAAAAGGTGAGAACGTTGAAGACTTGATGCGGGTGATAAATTGAAACACTTAGTAATGAGAGCATATAGTACTGTAAAGAAAAACTTTCACTACGGTGCACCTGGATTAGGAGACAGGATACACAGTGTATTACTATCATACAACTACGGACTAATAGAAAAGAGTCCAGTAACTTTACATCTTACAAAGTATCAATGGAATAGGCACAAGCCAGAAAGTTGGCCAGAGATAATAAGTTTATTTCCTAAAGGAAGTGTTGCAATTATGCCACACCTTGATTGTGAGCCTACAGATAATGTAGACTTTGTTAACTATGTAAGACGTACTTACAACGGACATGCACAAATATATGCAGACTATCCGCAACGCTTTGAACCAAAAGAAGGCGTTGACTTAACGCCATACCTTACACACTTTCCGCAATTAGAAGCAGAACCACAAGACATTAAACTTCCTAAAAAGTTTATTACAGTACAATTTGATAGCACGTCTAAGAAGCGTATGATTAAGCCTAAACAACGCCAAGCAATACTAGACAAGTATAAAGACTACGAAATAGTTGTAGTAGGTGGAGAATCAAAAGATGTACTATTAAGAGATAGTCTAAAACATATTGCATACGCTATGTCAAAAGCAACTTATCATGTTGGTGTTGACAGTGGCTTTTTGCATATGTCACAAGTTTACTTTCTTCCAGAGAACATTCACATATATACACTGAGCCCTAAGGACCGCTGGAGTCATCACATGCATAGGGCTAAAGATAACGGGATTAAAATAAATGATGGTATCAATTGAAGTATCTGTTGGCGAACTATTTGACAAGATTACTATACTTAAGATTAAACAAAAGAAACTTATAAACCAAGACCAACTTGCAAACGTCAATAAAGAATTAGAATATTTAGAAGACAAAGCATTTACTAATGACCCAGAAGTTAATGTACTAGTAGAACAACTACAAGAAATTAACGAACAATTATGGGACATTGAAAACGGAAAACGGAAGTGTGAAGCTGATAAAAGTTTTGGATCAAAGTTTGTAGAACTTGCTAGAGATGTGTATATTAAAAATGATGATCGTGCAACAATTAAAAAATTAATTAACGTAATTACAAAGTCAAGTATTGTAGAAGAAAAAGAATATACAAGGTACGAATGAAATATTTTACTAGAAAAATGATTGCACACAAAGATCTAAACAGTAACGGCACACTGTTTGGAGGTCGTGTGTTAGACTGGATAGACGAAGAGGCTTACATTTATTGTAGCTGTCAGTTAGACAACGACAGAGTCGTTACACGAGCAATGAGTAATATTGATTTCCACCATAGTGCAATACGAGGTGATATAATTGAAATAGGAATGGAGACTGTTGAACTAGGTACTACAAGCATAACTATTAAGTGTGATGTAAGAAATAAAAGAACAGAAAAAACAATTACAAGTGTAGATAGAATTGTTTTTGTAAACTTAGGAAAAGATGGTAGACCAGCTCCGCATGGAATAAAACAATGAAAAAACTTTTTATACATATTCCAAAAAATGCTGGTATGACTATACGTGGCAGTGAGTCATTCTTAGAACATATTATTCCTGTACATCGCAAATGGATTGCAAATTTTAAAGACTTTAAACATACTATGGAAAGTTATAATGAACGTGATGTTAAAGGTATAGAACATGCACGTTGGAGAGATGTTAGTAGTCATATTACAGATCAACATCAAGCGTTTGCTGTTGTACGTAATCCTTGGAGCAAAGTTGTTAGTAGATATTTGTTTGCTAAAGAAGCAGTACAAAGAGGTAATATAGATCCATCATACGCTGATACACGCTCACTAGAACATTTTTTAGGTGAACGTAATAAATGGATTGATAAAAAATATACATGGTATAGAGCTGTTAGAGGTTGGCATCCTCAGCTTGATCATGTAGTAGATAATGAAGGTAATGTACGTTGTGACATACTACGTGTTGAAAACTTAAAACAAGATACTATGGCATATTTTGGTATGACGGAAATGCCAAGGTCAAGAAACGTAACAAGTATTAAAGAAGACTACAGAACATTGTACAACAGCAACACAATGCAACGTGTAGCAAAATGGTATAAGAAAGATATCGATCATTGGGACTTTGATTTTGATACAGGAGCAAGGAAAAACATATGGGCTGGAAAGACTACAAACTAGTTACATTTGGATGTAGCTTTACATACGGTCATGGACTATCAGATTGTATTGCGGCAGATGGTTCAAATGGACCTACATGTAGTGAGCAAGCATGGCCTAGCATATTAGGTAAACTTCAAAGAATGGAAGTTGACAATGCGTCAGAGGCAGGGTCAAGCAACTTAATGATCACTAAAGCAATAGTTGATTACTCTAAGTATACAAAAGATACAGTAGTAGTAGTTATGTGGTCAAACAATGATAGAGAAACTATTTACAGTGACTATGACAAACAAAAATTACATATGTTACCTGGATTTTTAGATGATCACATGCCAGGAACTTTTTGGTTTGATAAAGACAAAAACGATTTTAAGAAAACAGTAATAACATATTACGAAAATTATCATGAAGACTGGAACGCAACATTAAACCAAATGATTAGAATGAATTTTGTACATGCATTCCTTAAAAACAAAGGCATCAAAAGTTTTCATGTACAATCTAGACAACATGCAACAGACTCTAATTACTTTGGCAAATTCTTATTAAAGAATCTTAATTTTAAATATTTTAATTACAAAACAGATTTTTTTATAGATGATGCATTAGATGTACCAAACCCGCATCCAGGTCCTAATAGTCATAAACTTATGGCAATTAATATAAGAGATTGGTTTTTCAAATGAATATAGCAATTTGTATTAGTGGAGTTAATAACAAAGGTAGTAATATTGTAGAACAACTACGACAAAAACTTCCAGGCTGTAATTTTTATTATCATACATGGACTAATAGAACAAATCTTATTCCACAAGATATGCACGAACGATTGTCTACAATGCATTACCCTAAATGGCATTATCATCCTATGGAAGTATCACCACAGTCTAAGCATGCCAAGTACGCACAGTATGTAAAATCAAAAGAATTATTTGACGATTTGTATTTTGGCATTGCTCCAATTATTGCACATGCTGATCATGTTACTAAGATTCCGCAACATCATGATTTAATTATTAGAGTTGATTGGAACACACAAATAGATAGACAAGTTGACCTGCACAATTGGTTACGCATGGCGCATGAAAAAGGACCTGTAGGTTTTATGACAAGACCAAATAGAGGACCTAAGTTTGGCTCAGGTTTAATAGAACAAGTAGATAAGACTAATCCACATGATGATTGGCACGGATTTTTACCTTGCGATTTTTTAATACATCATCGTAAACATTTTGATCGTGCGTTAGTACGTAAGTTAGTTAAAGAACATAAACTATATCCTAATGAATGGGGTTGGTATCAAGTAATGAGCGAATGGACTAATGATATACATACCAGTATGCATGGCTTCGTACAAAAGATAAAATAAGTAATTATAGGAGAGCATATTATGATGTTTGGCAAAAATCCAGGAACAGACGCAACCTGGAAGCGTATACCAGAGTATAGTGTAGGAGCAGAGTTAGGAGTTTGGAAGGGCGAAAGTTCTGTTAAATTCTTAAAACGTGCTAGCCATATACACTTAGTTGACGCATGGGCACCTGAAGTATTTGAAGGATCAAATGAATTTGGCGGTTACCAAGCATACTTAGAACGCTATTCAAAACTTACAGGAGAAGCAACTACAGAAGGCTTCCAAAGATATTATGATAAGATATACGAAGGTGTAAAAAAGAGTTTTTACGGTAGACCTGTAACAATACATCGCATGTCAACAGCACAATGGTTTGATACATTTGATCAAAAACTAGATTGGATATATGTAGATGCAAGTCATGGATATGACGGTTGCTTACACGACTTAACAAGAGCTGTTGGTATGATTAAGCCTGGTGGAAAACTATTTGGTGACGATTATGGACCTAACAAACTAGGTGTAAAAAATGCTGTAGATCAATTTATTAAGAACACAGGATACACACTAAACAACTTCCACGACGATCAATTTGAGGTACAGCTATGAGTATTATGGAACAACTATTTGACAAGTATGGGTGCGAAAAAATATGGCACAGCTACAGCGACTTGTATGAAGCAGACTTTGAACCAATACGTAATGATGCTGTTAATATTTTAGAAGTAGGAACATTTAGAGGCGAAAGTATTAATGTATGGTTAGAATATTTTCCTAACGCTACAATTTACACTATTGATACGTTTGGTAGAGTTGCGCCTGAAGACTTGTCTATGCTTAAAGATCCAAGAGTAAGTTATGCTAAACTAGACAGTACTGCTCCTGAATGTAACGAACACTTCAAAGCATTAGGACAGAAGTTTGATTTTATTATTGACGACGGATTACATACTCCTGAAGGACAACAAAAAACTTTTGACAATCTTATAGAGTTTACAGACACTTATTATGTTGAAGATGTATGGAACTTAGATAAAGTTAAAATGAGTCATCCTTGGATTAAAAGTCATCCAACTGATTTTACATCTAAAAAATGGAACAAACTACTTGAATCAGTAGGCAAATATACAGTTACACATCACGACTGGCGTTCAAAGAAAAAGCAAGATAGTTATATCTTAAAAGTTGTAAAATGAAAGCATTTGTAATATCTATCCCGGGCCATCAAGACAGTCAGACACATGCTGATACTTGTATTCAATCTGTAAAAGATACAAACTCAGAACTAGACATTGAAAAGTTTACTGCTATTGTTCCTGAAACAATGTGGCAAGTAGATTGGAAATGGCCTTACACTAAGAAAAAAGTTTGTCCAACAACAGGCATGACTCTTAAAGCATACAAGACATACGATATGTCCAAACGTATTGCGGCCGCAGGCAGTCATTATAAACTATGGCAAAAGAGTGTTGAGCTTAATGAAACTATTATGATACTTGAACATGATGCTATCTTTACAAGACAATTTAAGCCATTTAAGTTTGAAGGCGGTGCTATTAGTATTAACAATCCAGACCATGCTACATTTAATTGGAAGCTATACGACAAACTAGATAACTCAGGCGAACAAGAAGTTCCTTGGGTAGCAGACAAAAATATTCCACAAGGATTACCGGGACATAGTGCTTATATTATCAAGCCAGATGCCGCAGAAAAGATATGTAGTTTGCAAGACACAATTGGCTGGTGGCCTAATGATGCTATTATGTGCAAACAACTATGCACATGGTTACGGTCATACAAACCATATTTTACAAAAGTACAAGGGATAAAGTCAACAACAAGCAAATGATAAATTTACCAGAATATAGAAGCGACAGAAGTTTACAAAACTGCACCGGCGGAGATCTTCAATGGGCACAATCGATTCTTTTTGATGAATATACTGAATTTTGGACAAAGTATCATAGTGATACTGTATATGCTATGGAAGGATACTTTCCTCCTAAAGATCGTAAAACAGCAGAAAAAGTTGCCTTTATAAACTATTTAAATTTAAAAAATAAAAGCAAATATAAGATACTAGACATTGGTACAGGTTCAGGACAGTTTGTAAAGCTATGTAATACATTAGGACATACTGCAACAGGAACTGAAGTACAAAAGCGTTTAGACGATCCTGTATATAAAATACATCAACACTATGATTTAAAATTATTTGAACTACAACTTATGCCTAGTGAATATGTTAAGTTACCTGATACATATGATGTTATAACATTACTACGTACACAGTTTAACGATATTCGTACACGAGAATATAAAGAAGCAGACTGGCACTACTGGAAAGATAATATGTTTGACTATCTTAATCCAGGCGGACAGTTGTTTTTAAAAACAAATTTAAAGTTTCAAAAGTCAGTGATAGGCGGAATGCAAACAGAAATAATGAAAGCATTTGGAAAACCTATCAAAGGTTTTAACAGTTACACCTACCATTTCACAAAACACTAGTTAACTACTCACATAAATATCAGTATGGACGTAGTATTAGTTACAGGTGGATTTGACCCACTACACTCAGGACACTTGGCTTATTTCAAAGCCGCAAAAGAATTAGGTGACAAACTAGTTGTTGGTATTAATAGTGACGAGTGGCTCACACGCAAAAAAGGCAGACCATTTATGCCGTTTCAAGAACGTGCTGAGATTATCAAAGGATTATCTATAGTTGATCAAATTATTAGTTTTGATGATTCGGATGATACAGCATGTGGTGCAATTTATAAAACACTAGCAACACATGGTGACATAAAAATTATTTTCGCTAATGGCGGCGATAGAACAGACGCTAACATTCCTGAGATGTCTACATACGAAAGCACACGTTATGTTGATTTTGTATTTGGTGTTGGTGGAGAAGATAAAAAGAATTCAAGCAGTTGGATACTTAAAGAATGGAAAGCACCTAAGATAGAACGTGAATGGGGACACTATAGAGAACTATATCAAGGAGAAGGCTTTCAAGTTAAAGAACTTGTTATTGCTCCGCATAGTAAACTTAGTATGCAACGACACAAACATCGTAGTGAAACATGGAACATAGTAAGTGGTAACGCACATATTAAGATGAATCATAGAAGTGGCGATCCATTTGATGGCTGTGTTGTACACAAACTACATCCTGCTAATCCTGTAGATATTCCAAAAGAAGTTTGGCACCAAGGATGTAACGATAGTGATGAGCCTGCACACATTGTAGAAGTGTGGAAAGGTGAAACAGATAAGTTGATAGAAGATGATATAGAAAGGTATGATCCATGAAAGTATTCGTAGGATATGACACTAGAGAAGATATTGCTTACCAAGTATGTAAGCACAGTATTCTTGCAAGGAGTAAAGACGCTGAAGTAATTCCGCTTAAACAACAAGAACTAAGAGATGCCGGTTGGTACAAAAGACCAGTTGATAAACTTGCAAGTACAGAATTTACATTTACACGTTTCCTTATTCCTGAGCTAACTAACTTTAAAGGTTGGGCAGTGTTTATGGATAGTGATATGATATTAACAACAGATATTGCAGAACTGTTTGAACAAGCAGATGACAAGTATGCTGTTATGTGTGTACAACATGATTATAAAGTAACTGAAACTACAAAGATGGATGGACAAAAACAAACAATCTATCCACGTAAAAATTGGAGCTCAATGGTATTATGGAACTGTGGACACCCTAGTAACAAAGTTGTTGATCAAGACTTTGTAAATGAAATTGAACTTAATGGTGCATACATGCATCGCTTTAGTTGGTTAAAAGATGAAGAAATTGGTAGCATTGATCACACATGGAACTACTTAGTAGGTGTATATGATGATATAAAAATGCCAAAACTAATACACTATACTGAAGGTGGCCCTTGGTTTGAAAATTATAGAGACTGTGAATTTCATGCTGAATGGAAAAATGAATTATTTAATATGATGGAAGATGAGGTATAGTATATATGGATAGGTATGCAAAGAAACCAGACGGTACTGAACTACCTAAGATGTTAATGCTAAATGGTGACGATGAAATTATGAAGCATTGGCAACATGGTACTAACGCTTTAGTAATTGATAGGAAACAAATATCAAGTAAAATTAATGAAAGTCCTTGGCCTAATAATATTCCTGTAGCGTTTCGTAGCATGACTAAACGCAAAGAAATTTGGAAGTGTTGGGAAACTGGTAGACCGTTTTATTACATCGACAACGGATACATGGGCAACTTAATGAAGAAGAAAAAGTATTATAGAGTTGTAAAAAATAATATCCAACATACAAAAATAAAACCAAATACACCTAGTGATAGATATCTTGATCTATGCCAGTTTGCTCCATACATGAATTATTACGGACGAAAACCACTACAAAGTGGTCCTATTTTATTAGTTACACCAAGTGAAAAGCCCTGCCAATTTTATAATATTGATAAAAATACATGGCTTGAAGAAACAAAAATAGAACTTCGTAAACATACAGATCGTCCAATTATTGTTAGAGAAAAAGGATTGCGACCAGATAGGATTAGAGATAACAGTGTTGCCGCTCAATGTGCAAGAGATCAAATCTATGCAGTAGTAACATATCAAAGTATGGCCGCACTAGAAGCAATACACTATGGTATTCCTGCATTTACAACAGCTCTTAGTTGTGTTGATAGTGTTGCTAATCGTAACTTAGCAGATATAGAAAATCCAAATTATCCAGCAGAAGATAAATTCTTAAACGTAATGCATTACCTTTCTTATTGTCAATATACATTAGATGAAATGAATAGGGGTGTTGCATTAAAGATGATAGAGGAGATGGAGTTATATGACTAATCCATTAAAAGTTAATGCATATATGAATGCAATCCCTCCAGGAAATAAAAATCCTGAAAAGCCTAAGCTATTAGAATACTTCGTTGAAGGCGTACAAAAGTCAGGCGATAAAGGAAGAATTATTAATTCTTATACATATGAACCGTCAGATGTTGCCATACTGCAAGGCTTTGTACATCCAGGAAGTAAGCATGTACCACATTTAAATTTAAGACGTAATGTATTAGATGGGCAAGCAGATATTAGTAAAAGAACTATTATTGCTGATAGTAATTTATTTCTAGCATACGATAAAGGCAATACAAAAACTTACTTACGGTATAGTTACGATGGCATTTTTCCGAATACAGGAGAATATTGTGATAGTCAAATTTTACCACAGCGTTGGGCAAACTTAAGAGATGATTTAGGTCTTGTACTAAAACCCTATAAAAAGTATGGAGATTACATTTTAATTACATGTCAAAGAGATCAAGGTTGGAGTATGGACGGACTATCTGTAATCAATTGGTTACATGTATTGTTACAAGAAATTAGAAGATATACTGATAGAAAAATATTAGTTAGGTTTCATCCAGGTGATAAAAAAGTTGCAAAGCATGTACAGCAACTAAGAGCAATTGGACATAAGGTAGATATATCAAGTCCTACTAGCACACTACTAAAAGATTTGCACGATGCATATGCTGTAATCAGTTACAATAGTAGCCCAGCAGTTGTAGCGGCAATTGAAGGCGTTCCTATCTTTGTACTTGATCCAAAAAGAAGTCAGTCAGCAGAAGTTGCAAATAGACATCTTAAGGATATCGAGAATCCAGAACTTGACTTTGATAGGGAAGCATGGTTAAGAAGACTAGCAATGATGCATTGGCGATTAGATGAACTACGCTCAGGAGAGTGTTGGAGACATATGAGGAGTTGGGCAAACAGATGAAAGAAATAACAGTACTAACAACATTCCATCAACCAGGATTAGAAAAATACGGACAGCGTATGATTAATAGCTTTGCTGAAAAAGTCGATCCTAGAATTAAATTAATTGTATATGCAGAGGATTGTAAACCTAATAATCCTAACGAAGAAAATATTTTAATTCTAGATGCAAAACAGTCTTTACCTAAACTAAATGCATTTAAAGCACGTTGGGGCAATATAGACAAAGCAAACGGTATTCCACCTGATGACATTAAAGCAAGACGTCCACGTGATTGGCATAAGAAGTTTAAGTGGGACGCAGTGCGTTTTGCTAATAAAGTTTATGCTGTATTTGATGCATGTGAAAATAATAAAGATTGGGTAGTGTGGATGGACGCTGATACGTTTGTACATAGCAATTGGAGTTATGAACAGTTTGCTGAACAGCTACCAGATGATAAATGGATTACATATGTTGGACGAGGCAAAGGATCACAAACATGGCCAGAGTGCGGCTTCTATGGTTTGAATATCAATCATCCAATGTGCGTACAGTTTTTAAAAGAGTTTGAAAGATTTTACGAAGATGCAGATAATGGTATCTTTGAATTAGAAGAATGGCACGACAGTTATGTGTTTGGACACATACTAAACTTAATGAGAAACATTGATGCTAGTGTACATGATTACAGCGAACACATTTATGTACAGACTGCTAAGACCGGTGGAGGCGGACATCCACTTAT
>Ga0209336_10000141_pt1 | contig 35436 bp, 37 predicted proteins | sample LinPmetageLP32_FD_184042 | JGI IMG/M metagenome (GOLD analysis project Ga0209336, IMG submission 184042) | Marine viral communities from the Pacific Ocean - LP-32 (SPAdes) (version 2) | ecosystem: Environmental > Aquatic > Marine > Oceanic | place: Pacific Ocean | collected 2009-08-23
TGTGACAATATTATTATTTTTAGATTGACTTGTTATTCCAGCTTCTTTTTCGTAATTGCTCGGAATTATGTTCGCTTTTTTTGCGGCTGAGGCTTTTGCATCTATGTTCTTAGCCGTTTGGATTGGGCTTGAAGTGAACGAGTCTAGCGTTGCATTACTGGGTGTAGAGTTCCTTTTTGTAGTAAATGAGTCTAGCGTTGCGTTGTCAGGTCTTTGACCTCGACTTTTTTCTTCTTCTATTCTTTCTACTAATGGTTTAAAAGTTTTTATAGAATGAATGGTTTTATCAACATTTTTATTAACTGCATCAGTTAAATTTTGCGTCCTCTCCCCAATAGTCGATATGGGGCTAATGAAGGGTGTATTCGGAGCCATTACACTTATTTTTGACTTCTCCAATTCAGAAGCTGTTGATGGATAGATTTTTTCAAAGCCTTCATTTGATAAAAGAGGTGATGCCTGTCTTTTAGACAGTAAAACTTTATCCATCATTGAATCTCTAAAGTTATTATTGGCAGGGGGAGCATCTAACAAAGACCGAACTCCAGAGTTTGTTTGTGAAGCTGGAGCAGAAGTTAAGTCAGAAAGCTGTTGATCTTGCCTGTTTGTTCGCATTGCTCCTATTTGAGCTGGTGATAAGTTCGTTGGCCTTGTTGCCGCACGAGTTTCAAGCCGTTGAGGAGCTATCTTCTGACTGATCAATTCAAGCGGATTGATGTTATTTAATTTTGCTTCGTCAGTTTGTATTGATTTTGCTAATTGGTTTTGAATCTCCGAGCTTTCAAAAGCACCGCTGTTCGACTTTTCAGCTTCTTTTTCAAGAACACGCCTGTAGTTTTGAAGCATGTCAGGAATTTCAATTGGAGCCATATCTTCAATAGAAGCCCCTACATCCAAATTAATTGCTGGTTGAGTATTAGTTGCTAATGGAACCGTTGCTCCACCTTCTAATACTTTATTTATCGGCCCCATTCTTGTAACAAGTTGTTGTAAAGCTGGGTCTGAAGTTGGAAGGTTTAATCCTAAAGGGTTGGAACTCGTTTCCTCCTTTTTATTTGCCCTATCTCTTCGTGCCAATTCATCCATCATCTGAGGGGTCATGAAGTTTTCCATAGGACGGTTATATGGCTGACCGCCTCTTGACATCTTCATTGGAGATTGCATTTGCATCTGTTGTCTCGGAACTTGAGTTCCTTGCTGGGCCATCTCAGAGGGTGGTAAGTTTAAAGATGCCTGTTCAGCTTTCTGAGCTTGGCGCATTTGCTTACGTCGAGCGATCTCTTGTTGAATAAACATGGACGGTATTTTATCTGGCCTTTGAAGCATCTGCATTAATTGCTGGTCTGATGCTTTTGCTAATACACCTTGAATTTTTGCTGGATTAATTGACATTATGCTCTCCTTAATACTGCGGGAACATATTGTTCATGCTAAAGCCAGTGGGACTGAAGCCTCCTCCATATCCATACATGCCTAACGCATTTATGCCGAGTCCAGCCATTTGTTGAAGCGCTGAAGGTGCTGGGTTTGTGGTCGTAGTTGTTGTCGGCGCACCCGGCTGGAGACCTTGCAAAATCCCTGAGTAATAATTCATCGCGTTATAAGGCTGTGCTTGCTGATCCATAAAATCACCATATGCCAAGTCTTTTGTTGCTTGACCCATAGATTGAGTTGCGTCTGCACTTGCCCCTTTCAGTCCCATCTCCCCAGAAAATAAACTTTGACCAGTGCTGGCGAGACCAGCAATTCCAGACGCGACATTCATGTCGGTGAGGTTGTTAAGTTTTTCAGCTTCTAGACCAAAAGCACCAGTAAGCTGATCGGCCTTCAGTCCTCTATCCGCATCCTTACCAAAAATGTCAGCCGCTTGCCCATAACCCTTATAGAGAAGGTCAGCGTCCACTTGAGCCAGCCTGTCTTGTAAATCGCTCTCTCCCCTAGCTTGCATTGCAGAAGCTCTGCTATTTCCGAATGCACCTTTAGAGGCAATATCTGCACCAAGTTTTTGTTCGGCTATGGCCGCTTGATCCATTATTTTTTGTTTGGCAATGTCAGACACATTACTGATGTAAGGGTTCATATAATCGTTAACATTAGCCCCAGTAAATTTATCACCAGTAATTGTATCCGCCGAATAATCCCCGCTGATTCCTTGCAAACCACTAATGGCGGTATTTATGTCATCCGAATATCCAGAGTAATTTTTTATATCGTTTTGAATGCCAATCTGGTCAGGGTTAAAACCTTCTATTCTTGGACCACCATATATTTGCTGATCCTGACCATAAAGCACTCCAGCATCTGCCATGATTTGTTTCATGGCCTCTTGCATGTATTCAGGCATTTCTATTGATGTTGTGGATGTACTCGTGCCGCCGCCAAAAAGTCCCATATTATTCTCCAAAAGACTGAGGTTTGTACCCAGTCATAATCGTTGTTCCCATTTTAACACCCAAACGCTCGTACAGCTTAGATTTTCGCTCTTCTGCAACTGTCCCAAAGTTCGCTAGTAACAAAGGAAGTTTTGCTTGTTCCGAAATTTTTTTTGCTGAGTTTACAAGTGTGTGAAATGATCTTGTACTGCGATACTTTTTACTTACAAAAAGCCACTGATCTCCTAATGCCTTGTCGTCAGACCACCAGAAGTCAAATGGCAATAATCCCATTGTTCCTGAGATTTCTTCGTTGGTCTCAGTGACAATTATTATTCCGTTGTGAAATACATGAAGTATTTTTTCTAAAACTTTAGACTTATTCAGACTGCCCATTTTGGATTCTGAATGCATGTCTAAAAGAAGTTTATATATTTTCGAAGTGTCGTCTTTTGTTGCTATTCTAGGAATAGTTCTGAAGGGCATTCTTTCGGTCTTTCTCCAGACGATTAATCCCCGTCTGGTAGTTACCTCCCCCAGCCATTTTTACTTGCTCTATCGGCATTACATATTCTTTATTGCTCAATAGAATTGGACCGACTAAATCATCTTTAGGTCCACCCGGACCCACAACCTCACCACTAGGCTGTCTAGGCAAACCGCCCATGCTTTTACGCTCGTACTTATTAATGAAGCTACGAGGCATCACTTCCCATATGTGATCGTTGGCTTCTTGAGCCGTATACCCTTTGTTATCAATCAAATCATTAATAAAGGATTTAGCTTCGTCAGTCCAAGCAAACATTGTGGGACCGCCTTTTGACATATATCTTAGATTTGCTGGACCTCCATGAGCCATATAGGTGTTCGGCTTCTCAATGAAATTCTGATACGTCCCAGTTTTTATTCCATAATCTGCCATTGTATAGCCTTGGCTTGCTAACCATTCTTCAAGCGAAAGTGGATTTTTAACATACTGAGTTCCCATAGTCATGGCTTCACCAGTCTCAGGGTTAATCATAGTGTCATCAGAAACTTCATCTGCCACCGCTTCAATTCCCACAGGCTTCTTATCTCTTTTGTTTTTAGATCTTTCTATAGCTTCTTGACTTCGCATTAGATTTGCCGCTTGATCTTCCGCGCTTTGCAAGCCGAAAAGATTATAAAGCCCATCCTTACCATCATTTTCTGCTTTTTTCTGTGCAAGGTAGGCTTCTTGTTGTTCTACCAGCTTCTGATACTCAGTAGATGTAGGATCAATCGACCCTCCATAAGTCGAGGCGGCATTGTTTGACTGGTCAGAAGTTTTAAACCCGCCCAAACCGGAGTTTTTCAGGGCATCATACCCATAGGTAGCCGCTCCAATGAGGGGACTAATTCCAGACCCCATAGCCATCATTTCCAAAAATCCAATTTTTCCATCCCCGTTGAGATCGGTCATTCTATTAAAGAATGTTCTTTCGTTTGCTTTGGGGTCTACAACATTATTTGTTGATGAACTGTCTTGATTATTAGTTGAAGAAACTTGTGTATTACTCCCAGTAGAGGAACTTCCCGTAAATGAATTGAGAGTTGCATTGCTGGGAGTATAATTGTTGGAGCTTGAAGGGCTTCCCATAAACGAATTTAGCATTGCATTGCTGGGAGTATAATTGTTGGAGCCTGAGGGGCTTGCCATCGCAAAATCTGGATCAGAGAACGAACTTAGCGTTGCATTGCTGGGAGTTCCGAATGTAAAGGCTCCTTGCGTTTGATTGCCCCCTACATCTGGTGGCTTTCCTACTCCTTGGAAGTCACCAGAATAACCCATGTCATACATGAATTTTTCATCTCCACCAATACCAACCGTATTGTCATTTATGTTATTCATTTTACTAACTAGATAGGGTGTTTTCTTGTCTTTCTTAGCCTTAACTGAACTTTTGCTTTGAGTAGAGGCTTTCTCCTTGTCCTCTTGCGTAGCATTTGACCCTAAAGCATTCACCATTGATTTGCTGTAAGAAGGCAATCCACCTCGACCCATTCTCATTATTCCACTGTCAGGTGCTGAATTACTTGAACAATTAAAACCCATTATGCTATCACTCCTCGCTCTTTCAAAGCGTTTATCAATGAGCCTAATACATTCGCTACATCCGCTGTTGATGCAGATGTAGGATTTAAACTCTTAGTTGTAGTTACGTTAGATGTTTGAAATTTAGCGGCACGAGACCCCGTATTCGCCGCCAAGTTTAGATCGGCAAGCTCTCTATCAAGATCGTCTACAAGTTGTTCAGCCCACTTTTCCATTCTATATTCATTGCTAGTAAAGTCCGGCGGTGTTTGCCTAGTGCTTATAAATCGGGGAAGGGGAGCTGATGTACTTCTTGATGTAGCCATTATCGTTCTCCGTCAGGTTTAACATCTAATCTCATATCGCCAAGCCTCCAAATATCGTACAGACCGTCACTTTCAATTTTCATTGACATTTGACGACCTCTTATTCTTGGGTTTATCCGTGGAGTTTTTGCATAATCAACTCCGTCAATTGTTACGTCTCTCGTTCTTATTGTAAATGGACCCTTTGTTGTCTGGTCTCCGAGAGAGTCTTTCCTTGATTTTAGTGTAACTTTCGCGGTCTCATCCCTTACGGTTCCGCCGCCAGTGGTGAAATCAGTTATGGATATATCGGGCAATATTCTTGTTATAAGCTGAACTTGATCACCGTCTCCAATATCAAATTCTCCAGACTCAACAAATGCGTTGATCGGTGACCCAGCATCTGAAGTTCCATCCTCATGCTTGTAGATATACCCACCAGCATCTGCGGCTATATCATTATCAAAGACATTTTGATCAGCCCATGCCGTTCTTGTAAACGTACCAACATCCCAGCAATTCAATGCAAAGTTGTATTTTACATATCTGTTGTTTTCCTTGTTTAACCCTCCAGCCGAGTAATTAGTGCTTTCGTCTGTCACGCCTTTCGTTGGGTAAAACCACCAGATTTCACTAAACTCTTTGTTGATTCCAGAAACAACTTTATTTGCCTGAACATGATTAAAGTCATTAAAAACATAATTGTTTACAGGATTGGGAAGAGGGCGGACTGACCCGTCAAAAACAAAGAATGACTCGTAGCTCATCCAGTATACAATACCATTAACATCAACCACCGCCTGTGGACTTACGAGTCCGCACTTAGAGGCAACTTCTCTAAAACCAAAAGTGTAAGGCGGTCCTTGGAAAACCATTGAATGAATAGAGTTATCGGTAAAAATTAATGTTTGCCCTCTTGTTTTCTTTGCTCCTATAATTCTTGTTCCACCACTTAAAAGTGTTCTTCCAGCCGTATTTGTTTCATCAAACTTTGTCCACGTTGCTATGGTCTCTTGGTCAGACCATTGAACCGACATGGGATCGTCTGCCCCAAAGCACACAAGGTGTCTATCTGGTGTCGATACAAACACTCCCTGAACTTCCGCTGGAGGAGTATTCGTTTGACTTCCAGTATATGCGGTGTTTGCGGTAACGTAAGTTTGATCTATAAAAAAAGCTCTTGTTCCTATTCCATCTGAAGCGTCCCAATAAATGGGTGGGCCTCCTTGGAATGAAGCTATAAGATCTTCTCCAAAATTATCAAAAGTCCACGTTCTTAAAAAGATCTCAACAGCTTCTGATGCTGGTTGGCTCCACCCTCTGGTGTAGTTTCCTCCAGCTTGGTATATTCCAACACCCCATCCGTATTCAAACGACGCATCTTCTGGTCCGGGGGAAGCTAAATACTTGAAAGAGACCGTACCTCCGCCAGTTCCTGTGCTACCGGCGTTTGTTGCCATTTCAAACGTGTAAGTTGACCCGTCAATTATTGTAACTTCAAACTCTGTATTTGCGGCAATATTCTGACCTCCCAGAGTAATAGCTCCAAGAACAATTCTTGGCTTTAAACTTCCATCTTTCCCAGAACTCTCTTCCATTCCATGAGCCGAGTGGGTTGCAGTTATAACTTTACTGCCAGATGTGTGAGCAAAAGCACTTCCAGCTAATGTTCCAGATTTCTTTGATGGGGTAACGTCATATAAGCCTTCTGTTTTTATTACATAAAGATGCGTGTTCGTTCCTATAGCGACAAGATTGTTGCCAGCATTATCTCTCCAAGTATGAAGACCTCTGCAAATTCCAATGAAGCTACCAGAGTTAAATAAAGACCAGCCACCTATCTTTTGAGGTCTCCCATTCCAAAACCTTATTTTGTCGGAATCAATCCATCTACCTTCAGCACTATAAGCCGTATCGTCTTTTACGATTCCGGGCTGTATTTTAAGTTTTGTTAATGGCATTATTATCCACCTTGAGCTTCAACAATTTTCTGCTGTACCCATGCGAGGGTAACACGAGTTGTTTCTTGTGTGGTTAGGTCTTCCCTGTGAATTGATAAATTTTCTTTATCAAGCGTATCATTTCCATACGCCACATAAGTAAGTTCTGGACCGTAGTACTCATTGTATGTCACACAAAGATTAAAAATTTCTTGCATACTAAACTGCCTGTATTGGTATTGCGGTAATTGCCCCAGCCTTACCAGTTGAATTAGAAGTTACGGTCCAAACTGATGAAGAAGCAACACTAACAATAGATGAACCTCCAGATATATTAGAATTATAACCGTTATTAGAACTCGCAAAAGTTGGAGTTAATGTTGTCGTTCCATCATTAACACTAAAGGTTGGAGCGGTAGTTGTATTTGTTGTTCCAGAGTTTTTATTCATGGTAATAAAATAGCATAACCAGTAGGTTCCAGTTGGTAATGTAAGAGAAGCCTTAGTTGATTGATTTCCCAAAAAAGACCCAAAGGCATGTAGCCACCCAGTTCGAGAATTTGTACTAGAAACTGTAGTATAGTAAGATGGGTTTAATCCAAATTTTGCAAAATAAATTGCAGGTTTAGGAGTATTCCCTCTGTTAAAACTTACTGGCAAACCAGAATAATCTGTTCCCCAAGTTGACTGAAGCCAAGTGTAATCTCTATAAGTGTGGTAATTGCCACTAGGCTTGCCAAATACCCAACCATCAGAATCACTATTGTGTTGGTCATTTTTATCTTGAATTCCAACATAACCCACTGCAAGAGCAATACTTGAATTTGATGTGGCAGTTGACCCACCGCCAAGAGTAACTACTGCACTAGACCAGTTACTTGGTTGTTCGGTTGTTGCCGATGATGCACCGTACCATTCTGAAAACTGCATATTTGCTTCGTTACCTTTACCAATCAAGGCTCGAATGTCGGAATCATTTATTGTTGCAGTTGACCCACTCGTTCCACCAACTTCCAGATGAATTTCATTTAAAGATATTTGGGGTCCAGTTGTTATTGGCATTGTTAGTCCTTGCTGTCTTTATGGCAATTTTTCTCACGGCAACTATAACAATCACACTCTTCCATTTTTTCAATCTTAGCTGTTAATTCTTTTACCGCTTGGATCAACAAACCGGTAATATTTCCATAAGCTACCGATTTAAATGACGAGTCAGAATTAACGAGCATAGGCATAACTTTCTCTAACTCTTGAGCTATAACTCCGCTACCTTCTTTTCCGTGCATGGTGTAGGTAACACCGCGAATTGCATTAACTTTATCCAAAGCATTTTCAATAGTTTTTACATCCGTTTTCAGTGCGATATCGGAGTATGCTGTGATATTTCCAGATGCTGTAAATGATCCAGTTAAACTATTTCCAGAGTTCGAAAGATTTCCTAATCCAACCTCGGTTGGGCTATCGATTGTACAGTTAAATGTTGTCCCAGATAGGCTCATACCTGTTCCGGCCGAATAGGTTGTTCCTCCACCGTCCGATATACCGTATCCAGCAAGTGTAGTTGGCTTGCTTGTAAGAGAGGCAAATGTATGAGTGTGAGAGGGAAGGGATGTTAAATACCCAACATTATTTGAAAAAGTACTTATTGCGGGGGCTGAACCAGTTAATGCTGACCAAGCAGAACTCGATGTTCCAGTGCCAAGTCCTGTGACATGACCAAATTCATCTAGAGTTATATCTTGAATAAATGTCGTTCCTGAGTTGTTAGAGCTTGCTTGCGTTGATGTATCTGCGTGAGCAAAAGTAATAATATCACCACTCTCAGCTATGGTAAGACCATGCGTTGAGCCGACAACTCCAACAGCTAATTTAATGTCATCTGTTGTTCCGTCAGAGGAGGTGAGTCTAATTATTTTATTGTTACTGTCAGATCCATCTTCTGTAGATGTCGAGTAGCTATTAACCGCTGGACCCGCTATATTAATTTTTCCTATCGATGTCCCAGTAACAACTCCACGAGTTATTGTAATATTTTGACCACCCTCAATGCACAGATCATCTACATCACCGCTTGCACCATCTCCGACAAGCCGAATGTTTGCAGAATTAGATACTGATCCGTTTGCCGCCGACAAATCATAAAGAGTATTTGGCTGGTTATTATTAGATGACGTTGAAACCGCTGATGATAAGTTAACTACGCCATTCGTTATGGTAAAATTTGTATTGTCAAAAGCCGCTAGTCCTATGTTAGCGTCTGTAACACTTGAAGATGATGTTGTGGAAGCGTTGGGGTAGTCTTGTGATATAATTTTACAAGCAGTTCCAGCTACATCAACGTGCAGAATTCCACTTCGCCCAGCTCCTAAAGTGCAAGTTGTCCCACTGCCTAAAGTAAAAGTTAATATTCCATTCGTTCCGTTACGAATACCATAGAGCTTATTGTTAGAAGGGACTGTAATTGCGCAGTTACCAGCGGAACCAGTAAATTGAATATAAAACTTACGAGATGCCTGATTTGAAACCCCGTCTGAGTAATCAGCCAAGGTGTATGTTGCCCCAGATAAGGCTATGGTTGCTGTAGCGTTAATCGACTCGTCAATTATCTCCCAGTTCGTATTTGTTACCGTTCCCCAACTGTTTGATTTCTCACCAGTCGCCATAAGTTCGATTCCAAGATTAGAGTATGTTGAGGCCATGTTTAAGTTCCATATTTATTAAAGTCCCGCCAAATACTTGAAATACTTGAATTTGCGGCTGTTGTTGAAAGTGTACCATAGTTGGGAGGCGTAATGCCTTGTGAAATAAGCCCATAGGTCCAGAACCCAGCATTAACTCCTAATAATGGAGTTCCTAAAATTGGAGTGACACTAAGAGATCGAACTCCGTTAAGTTCAACTGAAGGAATGGCTATACTTAAATTTATAGATGTTGGAATAAGACTATTGTGAGAGAAGCAATTTGGACTTCCAAAAACAAATGAAGACGACACTAAATTATTAAACGCAAAAGTCTGCGGAACATTGAACGCAGGGAATCTATCTCCGATAAAAGGAGAAACAGTAACTATATCTTTAGCTTCAAGATCAAACCGTGTAAACTGAGATGGAGACCCAAAAGTAGGTTGTTGAGCAAGAAGTGCGTTTGCAGAAAGAGGGTGAACTTGACCCACTACTGGCGATCCTAAATTAAAGTTCCCAGTAACAAGGCTTGGAACTGAAATTGAATGAAGCTGTCCTAGAGCTACAGATGGTATAACTGGGGTAGTTACAACATTTGCAGTTGTTAAAGTTTGGACTTGAGTTATAGCCGTTGAGCCAACAACGGGATTACCGTGCGTAATATTCCCGATACTAACACTGACTTTTACTTGCCATAAGACAGAATTGGCTGTTGATAATACAGGGCCGAATGTTATGTCGTCCGATAGGAGAACGTGATTTTGCCCAAGTGCTACCGCTGGAATAACAGGCGTTGCAACAATATTGTTGGTTCCAATATTTTGAACCTGTTCAACTACAGATGTTCCAAAAACAACTTGTTGGGTTACTAAATCTTGGCAAGATAGAGCTGAATTCACAGCTATTACAGGACTGCCAAATCTAGGATCTCTGAACACAAGATCAGAAGCAATTAAATTATTGGTTATTTGTGCGTTAGAGTTTTCTAAAAATGGGGTTCCAGAAAGCAACTCATTTGCTACTGCATTATGCGATTGACCTATAAAGGGCGATGCAAATACTGGGTTCCCTAAAACAACATCCGCAGTGGATAGAATTTGTACTTGGCTTATGGAAACGCTTGGAATTGATGGAGATCCAGCGAGAATAGACTCAGGGTCAGGCGTAGGCGATAGTGCGTGGGCTTGGGATATTGCCGTGCTTGCAAAAAAAGGACTTCCAGCAATAATGTCATTTGCAGTGAAGTCGCTCCTGTAAACAAGAACGGGAGTTCCTAATGTTGGTGGTTGAGCAAAAACTCCAACAGTAGAAAGCTGGTGGAGCATAGATAATGCTACTGCCGGAACCTGAGTGGACCCAGAAACTAAGTTTTGACTGGTCAGAACATGGGTTTGGGTTATCGCTGCATTAGAAACAACGATTGACGACGAAGTTATATCCGAAGCCGCAAACACATAAAGATGACTTAGTACTGGGCTGTCAAAAGAAAATTGCCCTGACGTAATATTGTTTGCACTTAAAGATTGAGTAACTGTAGCGGAAGAAGATGGGGTTCCAAAGACAGGGTTGTTCGATACTAAAGCTGTTGCTGTTAAACTATGAACCTGAACAAAGGCTGTATTAGAAAGCACTGGGCTTTGAGCAACAATGTTATTTGCTGTTAAACTATGGTTTACACTCGCCGCAACAGGAGTTGCTCCAATCGGATGGCTGGCTAGTGTTCCTCCCCCTAAAAACATTTGTTAGAGAGCCGCTGATGGCGGTGAAAAATTGTTAGTTGTTCCATACAAAGCAGTCCCTTTAACAATGCGTAAATCTGCAATATAAACGTTAGGGTGTAATTCTGATGTACTATAACCGCCTACATAAAAACCTTCTGTTTGTGTATAAGTTCTAGCAAGAGTAGATGTTTGATGTAAAAATCCATCTACAAAAACTGATGAAGTTCCACCCGCTCTTTGAAAAACGTAGTAACTCCACTTCGTATAAGTAAAGGGTATACTCCAAATATAATGGTTAACACTTGAACCGCCAGAGTATAAATAAAGATTTGCACCATTCTGAGCTAACGTCCAACCTGCCTGTGATCCAGTGCCACCTACTCTAGTATCTAAAATAGCTTTTGCCCCACCACTTGCTGTTGGTATCATTTGCCACCACTGGACTGTAAAATCTCCAGTACCCCAATTTAAAGCATCTGCACTGTAAGCAATTTTGTTACAAGCAGAAGCATAATAAAAACTAGTTCCTACATCATTTCGAAGTGGAGAAAGAGAAGTTCTTACAGGAGTACCCGCAGTAGTTGTTACGGCAAGAGAATTAACGGTGCTTGGAATAGACGTTGTGTTAGCAAATTGAATCTTTGTATTTGTTATAGCGGTATGTTTTTCACTGGGATTTTCATTTGGATAAGTTGTGTGACCATTTAAATACCTAAAGTCTTCTAAGTAGCCATCAATACAATGGGCGGTGTAGTTATAAAACGCACCTAGATACCCAGTTGTTCCAGTAAAATCAACTGTGTTTGTAGCACTATAAATTTCTGTACCATTAAGAAAAATATAAATTTTTCCTCTTTTTCGGAGGTACACAAGGTGATGCCAAGTTCCCTTAGATAAATTATCCCCTGTATTAGCAAAACCATTTGAGTAATCGTAGTTTATATATAGTCTTCCTATATAAAGAGCCATTGAAACGCCATTTTGGGAATTAGCAGCTCCCCCAGTAGTTGGGAATAATCTAAATATTCCCGCTCCTTCACTTTGTGAAACCGTTTGATTGGCATCTAAATATAACCAAGTTTCAACTTGGAAATCACCAGTTCTAGGAGGGTCTAAGTTTTCAAGATAAGCGTAACGACTGTTGCCAGCAGCAAGCCTTAAATTTGTTGTTGCATACTTTGTTTGAGTCTGACTTTCTTGGACTCCAGTTCCTACTAAACTGAGGTTAACTTTACTAACAGAATCGAACACACCTACTTGATCAAAATTAAGTTTTAACTTTGTATCGGACTGTATTGCTGTTGGTGCTGTTGGTGGAGTAAAAGCCCCTGAGTAAGCCGCACTTCCTTTATTAAATTTAAAGTCAGCTATATAAAAGTTTCCATGATCCACCCAGTTTGGATCTCTAGACGTACCAATGTCTATTCCATTATTTGCAGACCAATTTGTACTGTTTGCAGCAGTGTGGAATAACACCCCATCAATATAGAACTCGGCTGTTGGAGTTCCACCTATAGTTCTTCTTTGAAAAACAAGGTGTTGCCATGTGTGTAATTTCCTAGGAATATTATTAACATGGAATGTAGGAGAAGAATAAATATACATTTTACTAGCACTGTAAACAAGTGTAATAGCTGTTGCATCGTTACGAGTAGTGCTTCCTCTAAAATCAAAAATAGAAGCGTAAGCCTGAGATTGGCTAACTATATACACCCAACATTCTATACTAAAATCGCCAGTACCAACAACAAAGTCTGCGTGGGCTGGAATGTTTAATTTATCTCCCGTTCCTGCAATGTAAGCTGAACCGCCTTTATTTGTTTGCCATGAGTTAGGAATAAATGGGCTAGTTCCATCAATTTTACACTGACCATTAACGGTAGGTATTTGAGCGTTTGTTGATTGGTCATTAAAATTACCTGAGTTTGCTCCAATTAAAAAGGCTGTATCTGAAGTTGCGGTTAAATTTGCAGTTGGAGGAGTAAAATCCGTTGTATAAACAGCGGTGTTATTCATTCTGACTGTATGAATTTTACCATTCCACGTATTATTAGGATAAAAACTACTCCGCCTACCAATATCTACTGGAACAGTTACATTTGATACGGTGTTTGCTTGCGATATTTGCATTTGAAGAGTACCATTCTCATACAAACTAATATTATTTGTACCATTACCATTTCTTACGAGAGCAACGTGAACCCATTCTCTTAATGGAAAAGTATAGTTTCCTACTAGAGTTTGAGTATTACCTGAATTTACTCTGACAAATGTCCTGTTACCTTGAGATACATCAACCCCAATAAATAGACCTGCCGCAGGGCTTGGATAATTATACTTAGAATACCACAACCCAGACGCATCACTTTGTGTACTGTAAGCGTCAAGCCAAACCCATGCTTCTAAAGTCCAGTTAACCACCCCTGATCTGTCATGTTGAGTAGCATTAGCAAATTGTAGATAATCACCATTACCATCCATTACAATAGATGAGTTAGTGTGAGGGCTAAAAGTTGTTTGGTAAGCCCCTCCACTGGCTGTAACTGTATGATTGCCAGTTGAGCTATCATCAAAAACTGAATTGGTTCTTCCATTAGCACCAGAAGTTTTTACTTTTAAAGCTGTAGAAAAATGTTGAGGAACAGAAAATGTAAGAGTAAATGCCCCTACGGATACCGCTGTTGAAACACCGTCTGACGCTGTGAAGGTTAATGAAAAATTCCCTGCATAATCTTCTGTTGTTGTAGGTGTTACAGTAAAGACATTTGTGCTTGCACCAGTTCCTTGGGCAATTGTAGCCGTAGCTCCACCACCGTTTGTTAAAGAACCGCTTGTAACACTGTAGCCGTAAGTTAATGGATTTCCCTCTGGGTCTGATGCGGTTATTGTTACAACTGTAGCCGTTCCATTTGTAGCTAAACTTACGCTAGAAGAAACGCCAGAACTTATAGTTGGGCTTGCGTTAACAAGGGCTACTGAGTACCAACCCGCACCATTCCAAACGTAAAACCGATTATTGTCTTTTGCAAAAGCCATATCTCCGTCTGAGTTGCCAGAAAGAGGTAATAAAGAAGCTGTGTTATAAACTGTTGTTGTCCCGCCCGAACCAATTACAGGTGGAGTGTAAGTAATAACTCCTGTTGTATTGTTATAGCTTACATCACCGTTTCCGCTTGCAGTTGGTTCTGCACCTACCGACAAATCAGTTAATGAAATTCCATCAGAAGTTTTAGCTGTCCAAATTGCTTTTGATGAATTATAAGTATATACAACACCATTAAAAGATTGAGTAGCACCATTACTGGGGGAGTCGGTAAAATTTTGTGCCATTATACTTCCTTCCAATTTGTGTTGTCTTCATCCCACTCGTATTCTTTACCATCAGTAGGGTATGTTACTGGAGCTTCCCATAAACAAGTATCTTCATCTAATACCCAAGAAGAGTAAGGCTTTTCGGGAATAAAAGCATCTTTAGTTTTGTCGTAAGAAAATCCTATTCCCGCAAAATTCTTTCGTAGCGGAGTACCACCGAGTAAGTGAACACCGCCTTTTGTATTATAAGAGGTTTGTATCCATTCGCCCGGAGATGTATCAACGAAATTATTAAAGAATTCTGCTTCTGCAACAATGACTTGCGTTACCTTGCCATTTAAAACTTTTGCGTAGTGCGCCATTTAAATTTCCTTATGTTGCATAGCTAATAATAACGATTCCAGAACCGCCACTACCACCAGTACCTGTATATGAGCCGTAATTAGATTGCCCAGAACCTCCACCACCACTGCCAGTGTTAACACCACCAGCTCCACCCGCAGAGTTTCCATTTGTCGCATTTGAAGCGGCTCCGTTTCCACCTGTAGTTAAGGCTGAACCGCCACCAGAACCCGCAGTTCCTCCACCTTGCATACCGCCGCCCCCACCGCCGCCAAGGCCGCCATCGCCCGCATTGACAGTAGTTGACCAGTTTCCACCGCCACCTCCTGCCGCCCAATAATGGTTATTACCGTCTAGATTGTTCTGTACACCAACACCGCCGTCACCCGGAACTGCGGGACTATCATCACCAGTAGTACCCGCTCCGCCAGCACCACCACCGCCACCAGAAATTCTAGCGTCACCACCTCTTGCACCCGCACCTTGACCGCCATTATTTCCTTGGCCTGTCGTTCCAGTACCCGCTGTACTTAAATTACTATGAGAACCTCCACCGCCTCCAGAACCACCATTAGTAGCCGCCGCAGTATTAGAAGCATAAGCTCCTCCACCTCCGCCGCCTATTGCAGTGTTTGAGTTAAATGTAGTGTTAGAACCAGAAGCACCAGTAGTACCCGCTGTATTAGTAGCTCCACCCGCACCAATAACAATTGCGTAAGTACCTGAAGATAAAGTAGTTGTTCCTGTTATTAGTCCACCTGCTCCTCCGCCACCGCCGTGACGACCTCCGCCTGTGCCACCACCCGCAACAATCATCCAACTTACCGATCTAGAGCCGTCAGAAACAACAAAGTTAGCACTTGATGTAAAAACATGGACTTTATTAGCACCGACTGTTGAAGTTGTTCCCCCAGTAGCCGTAAAGGGAGAAACATTACCTGAACCTGCTCCAACATTCGTCCATTCATTTGCATTTGAAGTTGCGTCTGTTAGAACATAAGATTCACCACTTGTTTTGTTTATCCAGAGGTGACCTGTTCCAGAAGAAGGATTAGCCGATATTGTAGGGTCTGATGCTGATACTGTCGTGTCTGTTAAACCTGTAAGAGTTCCACCTTCGGCAGACGCTCCCGATGGATTTGATTGCACCCACTGAGCAGAGCTTCCATCATTGTAATAAGTAAATAATGCTAACTCTGTACTATCATAATAAATATCGCCATTAGCAGGGCTGGTTGGAGGGGTGTCCGAAACTGGAACACCGCCCGAAAGATTAGTTGCTTGCCAAGTCGTGGTAGCAGTATAATAAGTATATGTTATTCCACCTAAAATAGCTGTATCACCGTTAGAAGGAGAGTTTGGAAAATTTAAAGCCATTGATTATCTCCTTATAATGAGGCTGTTGGAGGTGTAAATGATTTGTCGTAAAGACCTGTCCCTTTAATTAATCTAAAATCAGACATATAATTATCTCCATTTTCACCGTTAGTCGTGTAACCAGCTCCAAGAGTCATCGCAACAGATCTAAAGTTTCTTGTTGCTGTGGTTTCTCCGACTAGGACACCGTTTACAAAGACTTGAAAGGTAGGTGTTCCACTTATTGTTTTGCGTTGAAAAACACAGTGCATCCATTTTTGAAATATAACAGGCAATCCAGTTATCCAATATTGAGCATTACTTACAATATCCATTCTTCCACTTGTATAAGTCCAACCCCAATCATCACCTGATCCTGCGTGTCTTTGATTTACAAACCCCATATAAGTATGAGGATTAGCGTTAATAAAAGCATGAAATTCAATAGTAAAATCGGCTGTACCAAGATGAACATTAGAATGTGATGCAATAGTAGTCGCATCCGCCCCACCGTAATAAATGCTGTGAGACACAGTACTGTAGGGAGGCGTAAAAGTTGAAACAACAGGTGTGCCTTCTGTAGTAGTAATACCCGCCCCATTTACAGAAGAAGGAATACTAGAGGCATTAGCTAATTGTATAGTAGTTCCAGATACAGCCGTTAAAGCCGTTCGCGGAGGTTCAAAAGGGTAGGTTGTGTGACCATTTAAATATCTAAAATCTTCTATATAGCCATCAATACAATGACCAGTATAGTTATAAAATGTGCCTAAATATCCGTCTGTACCAGTAAAATCTATTGTGTTTGCCACATTGTAAACTTCTGTTCCATTTAGAAAAATATAAATTTTTCCGTTTCTTCTCAGGTATACAAGGTGATGCCATGTTGCTCTAGCAATAGTATCCCCTGTATCTGGAAAATTAGTTCCCCCATAATCTAAATTTAAATGAAGTCTGCCGTTTACAACCATCAGAGCAACACCATTATGAGTGCCAGAATTCCCTGCCGTCGTTCCAAACAGTCTAAATATACCTTTCCCCGCACCAACAGCGTTTGTTTGATTAGCATCTAAATAGACCCACGTTTCAACTTGGAAATCACCAGTTCTAGGGGGAGTTAATCCTGTTATATAAGCGTACCGACTATTGCCGACACTTAAACGTAAATTAGTTGTTGCGTACTTAGTATTAGCCGTACTTTCTACAACTCCAGTTCCGACTAAACTAACATCAGTTTTACTGATAGCATCAAACACACCCGCTTGATCAAAATTAAGTTTTAACTTTGTATTTGAAACTAGGGAAGTTAAAGCGGTTGGGGGTGTAAACGCACTTGTATATTTTGCTGTGCCTTTTACAAAGTGAGTATCTGATAGATACCCTGTATAATATCTGTGCGCCCCAGATGAAATCGTTGCACGCCCAACTTGAACCCCTGTTGTTGGGTTTGTTATTGCAGTTGAACTTGTTGCGCTGGCTGTTTGAACACCGTTAACAAAAATTTTGTAATAAGACCCATCCCACGTTACTGCGATATGTGACCAAGCGTTGTTAAGAATTGTTGCACTAGAAGAAAGAGTTGACCACGAACCGACATAATACAAGAATCTTGGGGTAAACCCATTATTACTCATATCGATAACAAAGCCATTAGAGCTATCAACGCCAGTTTGATAAATAGGATTAAAGCCACTTCCAAGATTGGTTGGATAAACCCATGTTTCAAAAGTCCAAGCAGTAGCTAAATCAAAATCAGCACTGTCTGCAATTGTTATATAATCTCCAGTGCCATCAAAATAAGCTGAACCGCCTTTATTTGTTTGCCATACGTTAGTTAAAGTTAAAGGGGTATTAGTTGATATTTCTGGGGTGTTAACAAAACCTACTGTTTTAGCATTACCTCCAGAAAAATCTGCAAATCTATTTCCATTACAAGTTAATAAAACAGTTCCAGAAATAGCGGTTAAAGCGTCTAACGATGGTTTAAATTCATTGCCACCATATACACTTGAGCCTTTTACAACTCTAAGGTTGCTAACCCATCCTTTAATGTAATGAGCGTGAGGAGTGTTGCGTCCACCTATTGCAAATTTATTATTTGTATTTGTTAGAGTACTTGTAAAAGCAGAAGTATGAACTTGTCTTCCATCTAAGTTTGCATAGAGGTTGTTGCCATGTCTGCTAACTGCAATGTGATGCCACTTTCCAACAATTAAAGTAGCACCTGTAATACCTGATGTATTAAGTAGCCAAGTCCCATTTCCCACTAGGAGAAATAAAGTAGTTCCTGCCGCAAGATGTAAAGATACTCCTTGTTGGTCATTGCCTAGTGCTGTGGTAAAAATTACACTTTCTGAATAAGCACCTGTATTAACTGCTTCTTGTTTAAACCAAGTTTCACAACAAAAATCTCCACTGCCGAAATTAAAATCACTAGCATGAGTAAAATGTACAATTTCATTTCCACTAAAATAATTTGACCATGCATAGCTGTGCGGAGAAAGGGTTGATTGGTAAACCTCTCCACTAGCCGTAACCGTATGATTGCTAGTCGAGGCATCGTCAAACACTGAATTAGTTCTTGCATTAGTCCCAGAAGTTTTTACTTTTAAAGCCGTAGCAAAATGTTGAGGATTAGAAAATACAAGAGTAAAAGAGCTTGTGTTATTAACAACATTCGCCCCATCTGTTGCCGAAAAGACAACGCTAAACGATCCTGCATGAGCTTCATTTGTTGATGGAGTTACAGTAAATTTGTTAGTGTTTGATCCTGTACCTTGAGTAATTGATGCTTCTGTTCCAAGACCAGTAGTAGTGTGAGAATAAGTTAAGGGATCACCATCTGGGTCAGACGCCGAAAGGGTTACAACGGTAGCAGACCCATCAGTTGCTAAAGTGTAACTAGCCAATGCTCCTGTCACGGTTGGGGCTGTATTCGTCAGTGCGACTGAATACCAAGCACTGCCATTAAAAACATAGAAGCGAGTATTTGCCGTTACGAATGCCATGTCTCCAGTGGTCGCTGACGCTACACTTGGCAGACTTGAAGTATTTGCATAAACCGTCGTTGAGCCGCCAACCAAAGGTGGAGTATATGTAAATACGCCACTGCTATTGTTATACGCTATAGCTCCATCACCACTTGCTGAACCTTCTGATCCTACGGAGAATGATGATAGTGTTGTCCCTGTAACATTACCGGCTGGACTTGACTGTACCCATTGAGAAGAACTTCCGTCATTATAGTAAATGTACATTTTTAAATCGGAAGAATTAAACCACTGATCTCCCGCTGATGGGCTACTTGGAGCAGTATCAGAGATAGTAACACTTGAGCCACTGCCTGAGCCTGTAGCATCTGCGGCATTAACCCAAGCAGAACCATTATATTTTAAAACTTGAGTGTTACTTGGATTGCTTATTGTTACGTCTGATAGACCTGTAAGGTTAGTAGCACCTCCCGTGCTTTGAGTTATTCCTTTTACTACTGCTTGATTGCCCATGTAACCGTGAGCAGAGCATTGATAGTAAATTAAAGATTTAGTTGCTCCCGTTACTGCTATCTGAGTGTAAGCCCCGCTTGAACCCGCAGTGCCGTTAGTAGTAACTCCAGTAGTATAAGCAGTAGTTTTATCGGCCTCTTCATAAAACCTTAAAGGATGCCCTGAATTGCTGGAATCTGACTGGTCAAACCTATATGTCTTCCCAGCCATTAATTCTAAATATGGTGACTCTGTACCATCTAGAGTATAGCCAGAACTAGATCCTGTTCCGTTATATCGATGTTCAGATGTTTTGGTGACAACTTTAACTACGATATTAGTCTGACCGTTAACGTGCTTTTCAGCAAAAGTACTGGCAGTAACTTTATTTAAATCATCAGCCACTGCCGCAATAAATACAGAAGCATTTCCACTAAGAGTTAAGGCATTATCTGAATTAGAGCTTTCGGAAACTACCCTTGTAAGAGTTGTTCCAGAGTGAGTATATAATCCGTACCCAATCTCCCAGTTATTACCGTCTTCTATAACGTAGCGTACAGTTTCTCCATTCGAAACCCCAGCATCAGCAAAGGTTTGAAAACCAGCAACGGCACTTCCAAGTGTTACAGTGCCAGTGCCGGTAGTGGATGTGGAAACCTTAGCCCTATTGGCTAATTTGACCATAGCTCAATCCTTATGCTGGATCTGGGATACCAATTTTAAAAGATGCCAATGAAAATGTGTTTCCAGAAGTTACTGCTTGTGATGATGATAAGCTCCCAGTCCCTAAGAGTCTGGTGTTTGTTGTATCAACAATCGCGTAGTGAGTTGCTGTGCCAGTCCCTGAAACTGATCCATCAGTAATTGCACTAACAGTGACTTCTCTTCCTCCGCCAGATCTGTCAGCGGGAGCGCCAATAGACACTGATGTCTTGTTTCCCAAAGTATGTGTGTTGGTTGCCGACGTATAAGTTGTCGCTTCTTGAGACGTGATGTCTATACGGTTTGCTTCCGTGTCGAACTTAGCAAGAGCCGAGTCAAGAACGTAGTCTGAAATTGATGCCATTTATTTTCTCCTAAATTAGCTTTCTGTTTTCTGGTAAAAGCCATCCATTGATAGCCTAGTTGATTGCTCGTTATTGATTGCTTGGACAGCCGCTACATATAAAGCCATGTACTTTTGAACCATTGCATCATTACGATTGAAACTCCCCGCCTCGACCAAGCAACCATACAACAACGCATCATAAGCGTTTTCGGTTAACCAGTTGGTCGTATTAGAGGAACTTAGTCCAGCTAACCTGTACTTGTATGAAATCTCCACATTTAAAGCCGAGCTGGGAGTAGGGGCTAAATATAATGTTTCATCATCAAAGTAATTAAAATACTTTGGAATTCCCGTTGCCGATCTATCAGGCCAGAACTCTGTCATGAACTCATCAGTTTTAAGAAGAAGAGTCGTATTATTTGCTGTTGGGCCAGTCCCAGAATTCATTAAGGACAGACTTTCGAGTATTACAAGATCAACGGGCGTAGCTACAAATGGATTCCCTGCCGTTAAGGGAGCCGTAGCTCTTCGTCTAAAGCCCGGAGTTTTCACATCACGGCTCATTTTAATTTCAGTTAAGCTAATAAAGGTATCTATAGCGGCACTAAACTCCGTCCCATCATCTTCCATATATTGCTTAATATTAGAAACGAGAGTGGCATATGTTGTCATGATCTGGTTCCAGCCGTGTGTGGGTATTTACTATCAAAGGTTGAATTGTTCGTAGCTGTTTCCGCTATGTCTGGACGGGGGTGTCTTAGAGTCTCTGCGTCAATTATTTTTGCCCGACCTAGTTGCAATTGAGGGTGATCTTTATCTTTACAGCTAGAGCAAACTCTCAGGCCATTTGGCTTCCTGTTGTAAATCTCAGGGGTAAGTTGGGAGTATTTAGTTTTCCGACCACATCGATCACAAATTGCTTTAGAATGTTTTCCGCTAGAGTATTTCATACCGCTGGCACTATCGTAAAGTCGCTACGATCCCTATCTTCTGCGGCGGCTAGTGCAAACTCTTCATCATATAACTGTTTTAACAATTGAACTCTTGGAAGAGCTTCGGGGTTTTTTAAGGCAATTTGGTAACTGAGAGCCGCAACGATAGCTGGAAGAAACCGAGTTGGGGCATCGTACTGGGTGGCTACTCCATTTGCCGAGTCTTCAATTCTTCTTATCCTGTAATATACAAGTGTATAATCTGAGCTATCTGGTGTGGGCCAAAGAGTTACTTTCGGACCGTCTCTTAATCTTTCGACATATATTTTAGTTGGTCGTCCAGTCGAATTCTTTGAAGATATAGAGGCATACTCTCCTACAGAAATTCTAGTTATTGCTAAATCCGACTGAGAAGCCCCAGATCCTTGTCTAATGGCATGGTCAAGAACGGAGACTGTATCAGTTGCAAGGCTGTAGGTTGCTGTCCCAGAAGTCAATGAAAGTGTCGCACTATCAATTGTCCAAAGGTTCACCCCTTTATTAGCAAACTCCTGACCAATCAGATTTAAGCTTCTCCTTGCGGTTTTGTAGTCTTGACCAGTATATGCTCGTTGAAGGCCAGCTCTCTCAAAGGCTTCTTCAATAATATCTTCAATGTTTAAATTGAATGCTGTTGTTCCTGAAGTTGCCATTCATAATCCTTAGTAAATATCCAATATGGGGAAGACCTAAAGCTCAAGTTTTCCTTCTTGTCGGAGTGCTGTAGGTGTATTTTATCACGCTTACCTTCAGCCATTTTATGTTTTTTATGCCCTAAATACTGTTTACGAACTCTTCGCCAGCTCAATCGTATTCTTTCTTTTGACTGGTCATAAGTTTCCCAGTATCCATATTGATGTAACAATCGTCGTCGTACTCAGGAGGAAGATCTTTTTTCTTATTTGGAATGATTTGTTTTGGCTTCCTTAATCGCAACATAGCTCGTGCGACTGGGTTTATTTTTTTAAGCATATAGTGACGCAAAATATATCATTCCCGCTATTGCAACTGTAAAAATTATAACTCCAGCAATTATTGAAATTACTTGAACAATCTTGTTGCGACGAGCCATTGCCGCATATCTACTAGCCCTATGAGCTTCGGCTGACTTCTTTCGCATTGAAACAAACTCATCCCAAGCCTTCATCCCTCTGGCACTGATAATTACGTCTCTTAAATCCCTCTCAAAATCCTCTGCTTTCTTCTTGAGAATAAAGTCATTTAGTGGATCAGACTTGCTCTTATCTGCCGTTTTCGTTCCGTCAATAAATTCAAAAAGGTTATTAATATCCTTGGACATCGAACTGAGATCTTTACCAATCGATATTCCTTTTTTAATAGCCCCAAATGCTAAAAGCGCACCGCTTAATGGGTCCAATTTTTTTGCCTCCCGTTGTACCTTACTTAATTAAATTTATTGTCCAATCTGCAATAAATCCAATTAGACCGCCTACTGCCAGTATAACAATAAAAGCACCCTTCCACCTATTCGATGTCGCTCGAAGTTCAGTTACATCTGCTTTCATTTCATCTATATCTTTATGTAAATGCTGAATTCTTTCCTCTAGACGAGCGAGTGTAACTGCCGTGTCTTCCATAGCCCTATCCGTGGAATGTTGTTAAAGAGCTGACATTAGTGAGTGTGGCATGAACATTAGTTACAAAACGCATACCATCTTCTGGTATTGTCATGCTGTCTACTCCCTCTCCAGTAGAAGCCGCTGGAGTTGTTAAAGTTAAAATTGTTTCGCCGCTAGCTCCACCGTCTCGTAAAACAATAGATCCCGTACCACTTCCAAGAACGTAATATAGCTTCTTAACCCTCGCTGGGTTACCAACAGCCGTTCCTGTCGATGTAATCGTAGTAGCCTTTATTGAAGCCATGAATGCATCCCCTTATTAAATAAAAATAAAAGGGCGACCTAAGCCGCCCTAATATAACCGTTTTGACTAGTCAGAAATTAAGCACCGGGAGATGCGTAATATCCGAGCGGGTCAGAGTAACCGAATGAATAGCGCTCTCGACCTTTGTATCTTACGTTTCCAGTTTCGAAGTCACCTTCCATGTCCGTTTTCATAGCAACTCTTGTGAAGTGCTTGAACGAGTTTGGAATGTCGGTTTTTAAGAACCAAGCATCAGTATCGGTGAGGAAGTTATTCACCATATACCCGCCCGGAACAGCTCCAGTAGATGCCAAGGCATTTACGTCGTTTTTGGCAAAATTGCCATCACCTGTTCCGCCAGCAACTGTTGACAATGTTGACTTCATAATTCTTTCTGCTTCAAATTGAAGATCAGAAGGAATAATCAGCTTCATTGGTCTAGCCGCTATTTTTAGTCCTCTTTCATCTGTCCACTTGCCAATCGCAATGATTGCCGCTTCAAGAGAGGTTTCGTTGAGATCCACAGCGGACCCCGGCTCGTTTCCGTTGGAACCGCCGTTTACCAATGGGTGTGCAGTATGGAAAAGGTTAACACCGTCTCCTCCTACTTGACCAGAAAAGCCTTCGTTAAATAAAGCCGCACCTTTAACTTCCTTAGTATTTTGGAAGGCTCGTGCAAGAGCTTTAGTGTAACGAGCGGACAATGAATCATAGAGGTTATCCTCTACTGCTTCAGTTGTTAAACTGAAACCCATTGCCACGACTTCGTGGGTGTACCTACTGGTGTAAGCTTCTTGTGCATCATCGTATGTGATTGCCGCACCTTCTTGCTTAGTTGGGGCTGTCCCAAAACCAGAGAGTTTTACTTCTTCTTCGAATGAACGATCAGAAGACTCAATCTCATAACAAGCTCTCCACTGTTCTGGATATCGCTTGTACTCCAATCCGAAAAGGCCATTTAGCCCCGGAAGGAGTTCTTTCATGAGTTGTGAACGTGATATTGCCATGTTCTAAACCCCCTATGTTATTGCCGCGGCCATCAGGGCATGCTCTGCTTGGTTCATCATCACAATTATATCTGTGTATGCATCACCAATCGCAGAACCCGGACGGTCAACGAAATCGACTATACGCCAACACTTGCCTGTAATAGCGGCAGTTGTTTGGTCAGCCTGTAATCCAGAATTACCAGTAGTGGTACTTCCAGCTTGAGTTTGCGCTAAGTCGATAGTCTGACCTAGTAGCGTTTGTGCAATTGCACCATCCGCTTGAACCTCATAGAGAGTCATCGGATTTACTGTTACCACAGCCTTAATATCCGAAGCCGCTATTGAGCCGGGATAATGCTGTGAAAAAGTTAATTGTCCTGTTGACGGGTCTGTGTAACTACAGCCCATAAACACTCCAATCGGGTTGACCTCACTAGCGGCGGCTTCTCTTACGAGATATCCGTCATCCGATGAGTTTGTAACGTCAGCAAAGCCTACAACGTCCCCGTTGAAGATAGCAGTTGCATATCCACTCTTAATTAGTAAAGTCTGAGTAGAACCAGCAAAAGGCATACCTCCAAGGAGAGCGATAGGTTTTAGCCCACGCGGTGCTGAAACGGTTGCCATTTCAAACCTCCTTCAAGATTAAAGTTAAATTTAACCCGATCCGAAAGTCGATCTTGATTGCCTTTGTGGGGCGTTAATCGGCATTCGAGGGTCTGATTCCCGCATAAGGCTATTATCAACGGATTCCATCATTCCCCTAGACTGGGCAAGATAATGGTCTTGGCGTTGTTGTGCCATATGTTCGGGCATCTTACATAGAAGCAAGCCACCAACTTCCATCTTACCTTCAAATTTCTTATTAGGTTCGATTAAAAGGTGCTGTAATTCTGGTACTTCCTCAACTGGAACGGGGGTCCAACCTTCACGAATTTTTTTAGAATAATTCATGGGGTCGTCCTGTCCCATCGACGAAACTCTAACCCATTTAAATCTAATCCCTTCGACAGGATCTGGGCTTGGCAGAATGTTGGCGGGTGACCACGTTTGTGGGCGTTCTTCACTTTCACGCTTCTGGGTGATAGTGGAACGAATTGCTTTTTTAGGTTCGGTCATTTTTTACCTCAACTATTAAGAGCGATAAACTGCTTGGCATATTCCTCTATAGGAACTCCAAGTCGTTTAGCGACAGCCACTTGGCTGGGGGTTAAACGGACTTTGCGTGATTTGCTTGATTGATTCCCCGCTGGGGTTACAACCGAATTCACGTTTCTTTCTCTGGGCTGTTCCGTTGTTACAGTTCCAGAAAATTTCTGAGGAAACTCTTCGCGCATTCTTGCTTCCAAGGAAGAATAATACTCATCTGAGTCACCTTTAACTCCTCGCCGTATCAACTCGTCGTGAATTGTGTAAGCGGCGGCAGTCATAATTGTATCCTTGTTAAACCAAGAATTCTTGTTAGCCCACTCAACAGCTCTTGAGTTGGGAGGAGGAGCAAGATCCGCCTGTGGCTGGGTCTGAATGCTTTCAGCCGCTCTTTTTACTTGAGCCGCTTGTTGCCGTCCTGTAGAGGCTTGTATCATTGCCTCCTGAGCCGCAACTATAGCATCTGCATCGCCTTCTTCGTAAGCCTTCTTATATGCCGCTTTAGCCGCTTCTGATTGCGAATTAAGACGACCTTCCATCTCAGATGACCCAAGCTGGCCAAATTGAGAAGCTTGCTCTCTAAGCCTTTTATTTTCTTCCATCTGAGCTTTTGCAACATTGTAGTATTCATCCCTTTGACGCTCTGCTTCTCGCTGTTTATGCGTTAAGTCATCGATCCTCTTCTGGAATTTTGTACCACGGGGCTTTTTATCTTCTTCCTCAGTCTCAAATGGAGTTTCGTCAGGTTGACTACTCTGGGAATCTTCGGCTTCACTCTCCTGTACGGGAGCATTGTCGCCTTCAGATTCTTCAACAATATCAATCTCTACGTCGTCCTCTTTTAAATCTTCATCTATCATGCTGTAGCCCTCGACACTCTGGTTGGATCTCCTATAACAGCCATAACGCTGTCATCGTTAATTATACGAAGCTCAACACCCTCGTATTCAAACCTGTGTCCAGTATACTTTGATAGTAAAACCCAATCCCCTTCGACGCACCAAGGACCATCACTGAACCTTGGGTCTGTATCTGGGTAGGCATCTTTTCCTATTGTAACTACTCGACAGACGATACTTGCTATATCTTCTGCCTTTTTTATATCTGGCGGGAGAAATAGCCCACCTGACGTTGTTTCATTGACCTTGGGATGAACCACTAGAATGTGGTAACCTGTAGGCACTGGGAGATTTTCTGGTAAGTCAATCTCTGCGGTAGAATATACCGATCCGCTCATATGTATTCTCCTATAAGCAACTGTTATGGGTAGCTGGCCCCCGCGACGAACTAATCTTCGTCTGCTTGTTTCGAAAGGGAAAGAAGTTCCCTCTCTGCGACGGCAAGACCTTCAATTTGTCCTACCATTCGTTGGTACTGATCAAAACTGTCAGCTTGCCCTAAAGCAACTCTGTCAGTCAGCTCATTCATTATTCGCCGTATTTCATTTCTCAATGTTTCGGCAAAATTCATAGCATCTGGTGTTATCAATTTTTACTCTTACTTTTTTCTAGATCTACTTGCATCTTCTTCTCTGCTATAATCTTCTGCTGAAGCATTCGCTTCTCCTCAAGATCGTTTCGCATCTTGGTCTTCTGTAAATCTGTTTTTGCTTCAAGTTCAGACTCAGCTTTATCTTGTGCAATTTGAGCTTGTTTAATTTGGAGTTCTGCTTGCTGTTGTTGTATCACAGGATCTTGAGCCGCCGCCATTTGCTGTTCAAGAACGGCTTTTTGTTGTGCTTTACCAGTAATTTGTGCCGCCGCTTGAGCCGCCGCTCGTGAGATTTGAGCTTCCATCTCTGGAGGCATTCCCTTTTTATCTTTATCTTCTAATGGTGGTAGAGCTGTCCCCATCATTTGTTCAGCTTCATTTCTATATTTATGCGCCATATGTTCTGAAATATGGGCTGACACAGCTCCTTGAATCATTTTTGCCATAGGATTCTGAGCCATGTCTGGGCTTTGCATTAAACTCATATGAGCTGAAATGTGACTTTCGTGGTCTTGATATGCGTGAACCTTAACTGGTCCACCCGCCATCATCCGTGCATTTTCTGTAACAGGATCATAGGCGGGTATTTCTGTCTTGTCTGGGATAATCTTATCGACATCATCAACCCCAGCCGTTTCTAGAAACCGCTTGTGAAGCTCTCTCATGTCATAAAGCTGAGGGGCTTGCTGAGATGTTTGCATTGCCGCTTGCTGTTGCATCATTCGTTGAGCAAAACTTGTAGCGTTTGGGTCACTGACTGGGATTATATCTACTTTCCCGTCAAAATCCTCGGCAGGGTTGCCTTCGGAATCGTAGGGATACTTGTCTGTTGATGCCGATATAAGATCCGATAGTAAGGCGAGTTCTCTTTTAAGGGCTGAATGCAGTCTGGCGTGAATAGCCGACATAACCTTCATTGATCTCTCTATAAGCGCAAGAGTGGTTCCTACTGGAGCTTCTTGATTGCCTTCACCAATATTAAGGTCAGCAATCGATGCAAACCTTCGACCCTCTTCAACAAGAACGCCAAGCAACTGTGCAAGAGTAGCAGAAGGATCTTTAAAGGGTAGAGGCATAATGTTATCGCGGATAGCACCAGAGGGAAGATCAATATCTCGAAACTCCCCCGGAGCAATCGGTGTATCGTCCCCTTTGATCCGTAAACCTCTGGCTTTGAATCCCGCAGGTAAATTAGCAAGTGTCCCAGCATCAATTAATTGCCTTAATATTGAAGTTGATGATTTAGCTATTGATCCAATTAAGTGAATTAGACCAAAGCCGTAGAAACCCAATCCGGGCTGAAACTTATAATGAACAAAGTGCTGTGAAGCTCTTTTTAGTGGGTCGTCCTGTGTATAATTCCGCCGAATTGAAAGGACGGTATTTGAGTCTTTATCGATGGTGATGACATACGGGAGGGCGATCCCTGTTTCTTCTCCGCTTTCGTCGGTGTCTGGGAATCCGTCGAGTTCAAGCTCAACGTGCATTTCGAGGATTGTTCTAAGATCGGACTCGTTGATTTCGGCAACACCGCTAAGTTCGTTGTATTTTGTTTGGACACTTTCTCCACCTCCAGCAGATTCAGTTAAGTCAATATCACGATAGAAGCCAGATACTTGAAGCTTTCTGACAAAATTATAAGATTTCTTCATGACATGTGTGTGTCTTGGAGAAGTTACAAGGTCTGTCGTAGCATAACTCGCAACGAAGTCTTCCGCTGGTACAAAAACACTTGCAGGTCTTTGAAGTGATGGATCGTAGTACACTTTTCTAAATGCCGAACCAGCTAATGATAAGTGGAATAGAAGCTGTTCTGTTTCAGAACGATACTCTGGCATCTCCTCGACAAGGAGGTAGTTCATATAATCCTGAACTCTTTGTGCTTGTTCCACCCTTTCATCAGATGTTGTTCCAACGGTTTTTGTTTTAACTGGGCCGCCAGACGGGAATATTTCCATCATGGACTGAGACACAAATCTTATTGTTGCCTCAGATAAAATGGGGTGAGTAACGCCACACGCTCCCTCAAAGGGAACAGTTCTCTCTTCTCCTGAGATACCTAAAAGCTCTAATCCATTAATATATGTAGTTTCCCATTCATTTCTGGAGGCTCTATCGTCATCAAAAAGAGCCATTAAGTCAGAACTTAACAAATCAAGGTCTTCTTCATCCATAAATTCAGCCAAATTATCGCTAAATACGTCAGATGAAGATTTTTCTCCGTTACTAAAATCTACTTCGACACTACCATCCTCTGCCTCCGTAACGTTTGACCCGTCAATAGTTACAATGCTGGGAGCATCAACTGTCACGTTCATTGCTTCTAGTGACTCGTCGCCGTCAACTATTTGTTGTTCGAGAGACTTTTCGACCGCCATTAGTACATCTTCTTGACTTTACCGCCGTAAGACATCTTTTTTACCTTCTTTTTAGGTTTTTTTGCTGTTTTTGCTGCATCTATAAAGTTTTTTGCCTTTGGCGCACCCTTCGTTCCGGGTTTTCGCATCTTTTCGCCACTTCCAGCTTTAATTCTGGCCTTCTTTTTTGCGATATTTTTATATAAACTCATTTCAACACTTCCAAGCTCTTAATGATTTATTAATACGACTGTTTGGGTCGTTAGCTGTTTTCTTTGACGTTAATTTCTTCTTCATTCCGCTCATTCTTGCGCAAAAACTTGCTTTTCTTCCCGCATCTTTCTTCGTTTTGGGCTTAGGAGCAGGTGGCTTCAGGTTCATCCCTTGCTTTTTCGCAGAGGCACGACCTTTTGCATTCAGACCACCTTTGGGGTTCTTTCCAGCCTTTCTTTGCCATGCGGGGGATTTTGCCATTTGTTACCTAGTAATAAGAACGTGATTTTTTGTACCAATGAGGTTCCTCATCCTCCCAATCGCTTGGGAGTCTTAAAAAACCACCCTGTCGAAATCGCATTAAAGCGAGTGTTGTGCAGTCAACGAGGTCATCATGTTGCCCGTTTGGGAACGAAGCACATTGCTCTATGACTTGTTCCGCCCACCGCGTTGGCGGATGCCAGACCAAGCCCGACGAAAAGATATCCGAGACAGCATTGACCCTAGAGAGCTTATCTTGTCCGCGAGAAGGGGTATAATCCACCACGGGAATACCAATGCTTCTAAGCTCTTGAATAAGAGGGAGACCTGCCGCTTTAGCTTCGATAAGAAAAGCATCAGGCTCAAACTGAGAATAAAGCTCGTAAGTCCTTCTTTTAAGGTCTGGAAACTCCAATTTTTCATTGACAGAATCCAAGAGTATAATTTGCGGAACATTGTCACCAGCCTCATTTGGATGATTAAAGACCCCCCACGTTGTGATTGCAGAATAGTCCGACCTTGCATTCGTGGTGTGGGCGGTATCTATCGATTGAATTATAAAATTACATTGAGGGGGTTTAATGCTTCCCCACTCTTTCCAGTATTCCCTTTTTATTAATGCGCCTTCTTCGGCTGTCGGTGTTTGCTGATATTGAGCTAACCATTTCCCCAATGGGAGTTCCGCTTTAAGCGCATCAAGTTCTTTTTTAGGCCAAAACTCAGGCCAAAGAGGTGTTCCGTCTTCATAAAGAGCTGGAAGTTCAATCACTTCCCACTTATCGGAACCTTCTCTTTCTGTATTCGTTCTTGTTATCTGAGCCGTTAGATCCAATTGGTTCCAACGGGTCATTACTATCACAATAGCCCCTCCGGGCTGTAATCTCTGGCGTGGGCCGGAGCTGTACCACTCGTAAACACCGTCAAAATACTCAGGTGTTGGGTTGATACCCGCCGCTTCTGAGTGGGGGTCATCAATAATGAGCAAATCGGCTCCTCGACCAGTCATAGCTCCACCCACGCCAATGGCGAAGTACTCTCCTCCGCCATTCGTGTCCCATCTGCCGGCGGCTTTCGAGTCAGCCCTCAACGTCACGTCTGGGAACACATCTTTAAAAGATTCTGAGTCAATAAGGTTTCTGACCTTTCGTCCAAACCTCTGACTAAACTCTGTTGTGTGAGTGGCGGCAATAACCTTTAGTGCTGGGTCTTGACCTAATAGCCACGCTGGCAATAACCAGCTCGTTAATTCCGACTTTCCGTGCCGAGGGGCAATATTAATAATAAGTCTTTTTAACTTACCTTTTGCAACTTCCTCAAACTTTTCAGCCATAATTCTATGGTGCGGCCCCTCCATAAAAATGGGCCAGTTGTGCTTTACAAACGCAAGAAAATTTGTTCGGGCTTTTTCAATCGACTTGGCTTTGTTGTACGTCAGTAAAGCCTTGGATATTGCTGCCTTATGTTCGTCAGGGAGACGGTCTAAGTTTTTTAAAACTTGATCAATACTCGTCACGGTAGTCCTAAAACACTTGTTCTATACTACATGTATACAGTGTTTGGCGGGTCTCTGTGTATAAAAGTGGCATAATTGCTTCAATCTGCATTTTCTAGGCGTTCAATTAGTCTTTTCAGGTAATATTCTGCCTTTTTAAGGTCTTCGACTGGGTTCTTCTTAAAAGGCCACCTCCAGATGTATTTAAAAATGGTAGACCAGCAATAATACATATGACCAGTCATCTTTACCATTGGTGGGCGACCCTGATCCATCATGGCTTCCATTGCGTCGATGCACTCGATGTGAGATGAGGCGTAATGATTAGGGGAGTTGACCATATCTTCCAATCTTTCTTTCTTTCCTTCTTCCAGCGCCATCGTCCAAGCATTATTTTTTCCGTTGGTATGAAACATTGCCCACTCCCTATCTATGTCAAATTCCGTCATCAAATCGCCCATGTCCATCGATCCAGTGTGTCATCCTCAACAGGTCCGTAAGCCGTGGCTCTTCGGGCGGGTTTGGAGCGCACAGTATCCAATACAGCCTCATTCCGCCCCATCTGTAGTCGCTCACGGTGTCTGGTAATCTTTTCGTCTTGCTTTGCGATGTCTTCTTCGGTTGCGTCTGGTCTATGTCCATAGCAGTACCAAGTCTTTCCAGCGTCAAATGAGAGAGAAGGCCAAATTGCATCACTGCATCTCTCACAAACCTTATTTAAAATATGGCTTGTGACTTTAGAGTCTTCGACCTCGACTTTCTTCTTCTTTAATTCTTCTAGATATTTCTGTTCTAATGATTTCCGCCTTAGAGACATACTTCCCTCTCTCCCTTGTCATTTGATTGGAAAGCTTTCCAAGTCTTTCCAGATCTCCCGTATCAATCCTTATGTTGTACGTTTGCTTCATTTTTTCCCTCATTAGGAACGGGCGTAACTAAAAAGCTTGGAAGGAAATCATCCTCAACATGCTCCCACATGAATATCGGGGTTCCTTCGCCCATATACGCTTGAAAGACATTGAACTCGCAGAACTCCTGAGCGTCCTCTCGCGTCATCCCGTCCCGCTTTACAAGAACGTCGATACACTTCTCTGCCGAGTATATAAGAACGTCATCCTTGCCGTGGACATTGCCAGCCCCTACAATTGCGTCATCAAAACCATCTGCTTTTAACATAGCTCTAAGCTCTCCTTAATTGACATGTTCCAGCAATCTGCATGGAAGGTGAAATTGTTCGACCGATCCTTTTCCCCTCGCTGGTGAAAGGTGGCGTTTTTGTAAAACATGGGGGAAGGGACAACACCTGTAATCCAAGCCATCGTCGAGTCTTCAAGAACGCGGACAAAGATATAAAGGTCACAATCCTGATGGGCGGAAAATCGGGCAATCGAATTTGCGTAATCCTCTTTAGGGGCAACCGTTGTTTTCTTCGTTTTAATCTCGCATCGAACCTGACCGCCATTCATGTTCATTGCAGTGTTAATTATGTTGCAAAACGGAGTTCTACTCATGCCACCTTTGGTGAGGATCATGTCATAGTCTTTGTTCTGCTTCAGCTCTCCGCCAAAGTAGTCCGAGACAATGATTTCTCCAGCACACCCAAAGATCGTGCTTTTGCCCTTTGTGAATGATTTGTGTATCTGATCCGGCATTGTCGCCCGTAAAGCATATGTCCGAGCGACCTGATCTTCAGTAACGCTAATCTCAACACCGTTTAGTGGTGGGTTTCTTCTTGTTGTTGACATCTGAGTGCGGCCTCACATCCCATTAAAAATATCAAGAAAAACACATCTTCAGGATCTGGATTCTGGGACTCCAAAAACTCATGGCACTCCTTGTACCAAGGCATAAGCACGTCTGGGTCGTAATTGAAGGTGTCGTTCTCATCTATATAAACTGCTCTTGTTTTAATTTTATGTCCTCCGGTAAAAATGGGGTGGCGAGAGAGAAAGGAGACAAGCACCACCCCAAAGTCAGCTACCCTTCTAAAAGGGGTGATGTATTGATTATCTGGGGGAGGACCAAATAACGACACATCTAGAGACACCTTACAGCATTATTAGAGATAAGCAAGTCACTAATTGAATTTTTTTTGTTATAATTTTTTTTGGCTTATTTTGAGGAATTTGCAGATTGTATGAGGAAAACTCAATGTATAAGGAAAATGAACGCGAGCAGTTTAGGGGGGTGTGGGGTGATGATAAGTTGCCGGGATCTGCTGGGTAAGTCCCCCCTAGTTTTTTTGGACAGCAAAACCTTTTTAACCCTGACCCATCTGACTAGTCACAGATCAGGTCTCACTGCTACTGAGACTACTCAGCTTTAAACTTCAGTAGGTTAGTCACAGTCGGGTCTTCTAATGCGTCAGATACCGCTTGCTCTAACGCAGTTTTTGAGCTGTCGATATTAATTTGCTTGGTCTCAACTTTGGATGCACCGAAGGCATCGACACCGTCGAGCTTGCCGATCAGCTCCCAAGCTCTGATCCTTGCACCGTCTTGACCGCATCCCTCAGCCTCAAGTAAAAGCCCATTCAAAACCTTGTCTCTCAGTGCCTGACCTGACAAGCGATTTCTACTACTCTTTTCGCTCTGCAAATGCTCGACATATTGGGTGACGTCGGGGCGTTCCAATAACTTCCAAGCCTCAGTCCTGATTGAGCTGTCAGCCATTCCCTCAGCTTTATAGCTATTCCGATAACTTTCCGAGCCGTTTCCTGTGATGATATATTGCTCACAAAATTCGACCATTTTTGGAGTTAATCCCCATTTATTCTTAGACATTTAAGCCCCTTTTAAAACATGCCCACAGATGCTCAAAATGAGTCACTGAGAGCCTTTAGCCCTTTCGGGTATGATTGTACATGAGACATGCGATCCGACGTTTGTTCTCTTTATGTTCTCACTTTATCAGACCACCTGAATTACTGCCTATTTTTGACCGATCAGACGATCTGGAGCAAAAAATTGTCCCCTAGGCAAATGCGTTTCTGCTTCCTCTAATTTGACTGGTCAGGTGTTGTATCTCCCCTAAGTAGGCTTGTCTCTCTCCTTGTTGCATATGTGTGACCCAAGTAATAAATTGTTAGCTGATCGGTCAAACATTGCTTGACATCGGGTCAGGAATATCCGACAACAAAGAGGTCACCGCCCCTAACGCAAGAGGGGAGGGGGAGAACGCCAGAAGCAGAGAGGGAGACAACATCGGGAATATCAGGGGCAACCAACCCCAACGTGGTTAGGAAGTATTACCGCTCAGAGACCGTTAGATAACACCTATCAAGTTTGGTCAGCGTTCCTTTTCTTAGCCTTTAACCTCGACACGTCAGAGCGAGGGTCAGTCACTAGAAGTCTTGGGCAAGGAATTGCCCTGTCAGTTATTCGGCTAGTGATGTTTCGCTTATCGGGCATCTTAGGATGCCCCAAGCTTTTTAGTACTGCCGTTTGCAGATGATAAGACGGCAGTAGAAAGGAGCTTCAGACATGGAGTTTTTTGTAGTTTTCGTAGGCGGTTTATGCGTCGCACTTTTAGCAATATCAATAATAGACATCATAATTGACCAATTAAAAAGGAAGTAAACACATGGCAAAAATAGCATTACCTAAACCAGATTTTAAAGAGACAAAGAAAGACAGAAAGTTCGTTGAGCGGATCATTCGTTGTGGAGAGCATTTTGGTTTTAATTTTATTGATCTGTTCTTTATCCCATCCCTAAAACTGCGACAAGCAATGATCGCTAGAGACTTAGAAGAAATCTACGCAGTGGCTAGAAAAATGTCTGAGGGTGAAAAGGTTTGGGAATGGGTGAAAGCTAATCGCCCACGATACATGCCGAAGCAGTAAGGCAGTAAGCACTAATAGAACGCACTTTCCGAAGTGCGTTTCTTAGTTCTTATTCAAGAGCTTTTGACCAATCAAACCAATCAAAAAAAGGAAGTAGATATATGTCAATATCAATTCACCAATCAATATCGCCAACGCAAATAGGAATAACCGCAGAGCTTTTCCTCAAGGATA
>Ga0209336_10000143_pt1 | contig 35279 bp, 17 predicted proteins | sample LinPmetageLP32_FD_184042 | JGI IMG/M metagenome (GOLD analysis project Ga0209336, IMG submission 184042) | Marine viral communities from the Pacific Ocean - LP-32 (SPAdes) (version 2) | ecosystem: Environmental > Aquatic > Marine > Oceanic | place: Pacific Ocean | collected 2009-08-23
AAACCATCACTATATTCTGGTCCAACTAGTGTCCAACCACTACCTGTAAAAATATACAACTGATTGTTGTCTGTATCTGACCAAAGGTCACCTTGTAGTGCGTTTGCAACGTCTGGTGCTGTGTTTCCTTTTTTAAGTCCACTAGCATTAACCCAACCTGTACCATCGTATAGTTTGAGTGTGTCAATTCCTGTTGAACTGTCGTACCATAACTGTCCTTGTATTGGATTTCTTGGTGCTGATGTATTAGCAAAGTTTTCTAATTGCTTTAAAAAGTTTTCGGCAATAACTGACCCATAACTAGTAGTGTTACGTCCAGGAATATCTAGACTTGTTTGCTGATTAATTGTACTATCTTCAATTGAGATAGTTCCCTTATTCGTGTCTGAGTAGTTAATTGTATATGCCATTATTCGTTAAACCCCGATAAACTTTGTACACGCACAGTATAATCAATTTGAATAAGTCTATTCAAACTCTTTTGTACTGGGTGGAAAATTACATGTGTTAACAGTCTACCTTGTCCTGATGGTAGATAACTTACTAATCCTAACTCATCAAACACATACAAACTATTAGCGTTAGTAGCATTGTCAATAGCATCTTGTCCTGATGGTTCACCGTAATCAAGCAAACAACTAACAACAATATCTGTATAGTTAGTGCCACTTACATGCCTTGATTCAATCTTGTTTCTTGCAGGATCTGTGTTATTAACGCTTCTATCATCAACAACTTTAATAAATGTTTGGTTATAAAGACTAGCATTAGTACCTGTACTGTTAGGTGTTAGGTATGTAATAATTCCAGTTGGGTCAATACTAGTTCCTCCGTTGCCAAATGCCATTTGATAAATGGTACCTTGTCCTGCGTTAGCTAAACTTTCTGCAAGAGATATACTCATATTCTCATAATGAATAGCATTACGTTTATCGACTATAATTTCGCCCGTTTCAGGGTTAGAAATTTTAATATGTCCTTGGAGCATTACTCCGTTTTCTTCTTTTATGTTATCAATCATACCTTTGTCCTATACTGTATTTATTTGGGTAGCTCCACCTTTTCCGCCTTAAAGAAACGTGCTACCAAACTTTCCGCATCATTAAGTGAAATTCCTGGGTCTGTCCAGCGTTTTCCTTGTCTTCTGACAATTTTTATGTTAGTATTCACTGCTGGTGTATTTAACAGAGTTACACTTGCTGTTGTACCATCTACTGAAAACTCAGCTAGTGCTGTTTGATCAGCTTCGGGCGAATCTTGGTCTAGTGCTGGATTAAACTGTTGTATTGCATTTTTACGTAATCTTTTGCCTGCAACAAACACTTCAAACTCATTTACATTCTTAGGAGTAAACGCTAATGGAAATACTGTTGTTGATCCGTCACTTATTTGTTCATCTACAATAGTTTGATCCATATACGGTGCTGTTTGTATTGGTCCTTGATTGTATACATCACTACCTGATTCGTGTATGCTTGCAACACCTGTTCCTAGTGTGCCTCTTTGTATTTGACGCAACACATTGCCTTGTTTAATCAAGTATTCAATACGTTCTCCGTTAATAAACAAAATACCTGGAATACTACTATTCTTATCAGGCTGGCTTAGATTGCTTGCATCGTCTAAGAATATCTCTTTGTCAAATGTTGCTAAATCTTTTGCAAGTTTAAGTGGTGCAACATCTCCAAGTCGTTTATAAATATTTCTATTTAAAATGTCTTTAAACTGACTAAATCCAAACTTAGGAGTAATTTCTCCTTGCGAACTAAATTGTATAACTTCAACTACATCATTATCTGTAAAAGATCCATTATACTTTAAGAAATTTCTATCATCTGTTAGTTTGTAATCAATACTTGGTGTTTGTAATATACCATTTACTGTTAACCAAACATACTGTGCATCGATTGCCGGGTATCTTAGTTTAACAAGTCCTGCTTTAATATGATTGAACTGTATATGATCTTCTGTTCCTACAGAAATTACACTTCTTGCAACAACATCAAAGTTCTGTCTTTCAAAGTCCATACTATCATGCTTGTTAAACGTATAAACAGTAAGTTTTTCGCCATCAGCTGGTGCTGTAATTAACTGTAAGTTTGCTCCGCTGTCTACCCAAGTATTTTGATTGTTAATAATTTGTATATCACCAAACGCATACTCACCGTCAGTGCGTAAGTAAACTTCCAAAATATCACCTTCAGCTCCAATTCCTGGCTCAAGTATAACACTACTGTTTGCAGGACGTATATTATACTCAACTGCAATAGTAAGTTCTACACCGTTAAGCAATACTAATAAGTCCGAGTTATCAAAACTACCAATTGGTGTTTGCCATATCTCTAAAAAGTATTCTCTTTGTAATGCTGTTATTGGAAACTGTTGATTGTATCCAGGATTTAAAATTTTATTTCCTTGTTTAACAATCACATTATGACTATTTGGTTTTGCACTATACGGAGTTTTTGCTAGTGTAAATACCTTAGTACTTCCGTCACCTACAAATTCTGATGTTTCTATTTTACTAAACGAGTCTACTGCTGTATAAATTGCAAAATTGATTATACTATTATCTGGTGGTGGGCTACCAAATACAATCATTGCTTTTGGATCTTTTTCAGTACTATCACCACTTGACGCTAATACTGATTCAACTAGTTCACCGTTAACTGTAGCATAAAAATCTAACTTTTTATCATAATGTATTTTAGTTACATAAGCAAGTGTACTACCATCACCTCTAAACTCATTTTGCTCTAAAGAGTTTTTACCGTTACCGCTAATTGATAAAATATTTACATCTTGGTTTATGTTAGGCACTGTATTAAACTTAACCGTTTTAGTTCTATAGTCTACAGTGTACAACGATTGAGATTGTATTACATCACCAATTTTAACAATTAAACCGTCTTTATTCTGTGGTTGGATACCAAAGTTATAAGATCCTATTATACCATCTGTTCTATAAGAATTACTTGATAATATACTGCCGCCATCTTTTGGTCTATGGAATACTCTGATGTTTACTGTGTCTAAAACTTGACCTGGAACTTGTTCCTCAGGACCTTTTGATGTTGTTGGACTTATAAAGTCATCACCATCGATAATAATCTCTTCTGGGTTGATACCTCTTGCTGTACTAAATGCTAAGTCGCCGCCTGTTAATATAGTATCATATGATCTTGGATCTGGTAAAAACGCTCCGTCGGAAGTAGTTTTTCTAAATACAAGTATATCTCCAGACCCTGTTGGAATATTTTCTTCATCAAGTACAATTATACTACTTGCTAAATCATCAGCATCGTCATATAATGCAACTCCTGTTTGTCCTGCGCCTGTGATACTTGTTATTTTAGCATTAACATTTTTTTGACTTGCTGTTCCGTAATTAGGATCATCAATTCTTACACCGTTTTTATAAACATTATAAACAGTTCCTGAAACTAACGGACTAGCAAAGTTTAATACTCGTGTACTATCATCGCCAATTTGAAAAATTTCATCTTCAAATGTTGTATCAAACGTATCATAAGTTGTTGTAAACCATTCATCTGAATCCCATCCAGTACCTGCACCAAAGTTAAAGCTACTTACTTCAACTCCCCCATAGTCAATGCCTTCCATTAGCTGTCCGAGATCGTTTCCGTACATTCCAGTAGTTGGATTATAATATAAATTAATTCTATCTTGTGCTTGTAATAGCTCAGGTGCTTTATTGTATGTAACAACGACTGTTTTACCTACTGCAAGTGCATTAGTAAACGTAATACGTCCTGAAGTTCTTGTATAACCTTTAGTAGTATCTTCAATATTAATAAATGCATATTCACTGCGTAATGCTTCTAGTCCATCAACTGTAACTTTAATTTCAGTTGCTTTTAGTTGTACTGGCCATTTTAAATTAAATATCTGTTGGTCAATAGTTGAAGTAAATGTTTCAGTTTCAGCAAGTGTTTGGAACAAGTAATTTCCTGTAACTCTATCAAACTTACATCTAATGTGTGCAGATCTTGCCTTACCTTTTCCTAAGATAGGACTTAGTCTAGCAACTGTACCAGTATCGCCAAAAGATCCAACAATTTGAATAGTAGGTCTTGTTAAATATCCGCTACCTGTATTTGTAACTTTGACACTTGTTACTTTACCACCTGTACCAATAAATGCTTCTGCTGTGGCACCTGTGCCGCCGCCGCCAGTAATAATAATCTTAGGAGGAACTTGATAACCGGAACCTGCGTCAGCAATACTAAACGATAGAACTTCAAAACCTAAATTATCTATCCAGTGCTTTCCTGGGTACGTTAAAACGTTTGCATCGCCTACAGAAATTTTGCCGTTAATAATTTTAACATCTTGCGGTATAATTTTTCCTTCTGAGTCGCTATAGAACGGTGAAAGATCAAAATCTGTTATAACATTACTTGCTGGATCAACCTTTTCGTAAGAACTTAAATATTCTCTAATCTTAGTTTTGTAAGGTTTCATTTCTTCAACATATTTTTGGTAACTAGGTAAACTGTCGTTTTGGAAGGTAACCTTTTGTTGTAACTCGCCAATATTATGTTTTGCTTTTACAAAACTTGTTTTAAATACCCAATCAACATTTGGTTGCTCTGAGAATACATAACGTATCCCTGCAAAAAATAATTCATTCCAGTAAATTGAAAGATTATCTACAAAGATATCTGATTTTAGAATTTCAAGTATTTTTCTAAATTCTGTATTTGGCTCTGTGTCATAAAATATTTTATCAAAACTTGCACCGTCGAATGCTGTATTACTTGCATTAACATCATAAAGACTATTTTTAAATGCAATAGTTCCATTTTCTCTACCAATAGTTTGATAACTTAATGTGTAATCTTGTGTATCTGCATTACTAATTTTTCTTAGTAATAACCAACCACCTGTACCAACATTATTAATTTTAATAATATCATCAATTTGATCATCAAGTGCATAAATTTCGTAACTAGAATCAATAGTATGGTTTACAAATGTAAACTGATTATAACCCGGTGAATACCAATCTATATAATTCCAATATAAATTAATATCGTAACTTTGAGTCAGTGTTCTTAAATATTCTGTGCCATTCCAGTGATACACACTCCATTTGCCGCCAATAGTTTCGTCACCCTTAACAAGTACTGCAAATTTTCTAATAGTAACTGCTACACTACTTGTATAATCTCTGCCGCCATTAACAATAGTAACATCTGATATTGCACCATTAGTATCAAGTGTAAATTCTAATACACAACCACTTCCGCCTGTGTCTGTAATTTTGTATGTAGGAACATTAATATATCCTGCGCCTGCATCATTAATTAACACATTAATAATTACACCGTTTTCAACTTCTAGTGTTAAACTAGCAGGCTTAACTCTAGCAACACTAACAAAACCTATTTCAGCATAACTGTCTGATGTTGTGTCATATAATCCTGTTGCTAGTGTAGGTTGAGGATCAGATCCTGTTAATTTAGTTAAATCAAAATCATCAACAATTAAGTTCTTGCTTAGTGAATTATTTGTTCTTTCAACAAACTGCTTACGTGCTTCTGTTCTATTTACAAACCAACTTTGTCTTGGCTCATTTAATGCACCATATTTTTCTTTAACTGGCAAACTAATATCTGGTACTGGTCTGTCGTTCTTATCAAATCCAACTAAACTATCAAACCATTTTTGCTCAATCTCACTATTAGGTATACTTGTATCTAACCCGTCAGTAATTAATTGATATTGAAGGTGTGTTTGTTGTTGTTGATTTTCGATTGTCCACCAATTAAAACTGATTGCAGTATCTCTATTATTAACAAAAGATTCACAGTTATGTAGTGCATATCTATTAGATCCTAACATAGCAACAAATTTATAACCTAATCCTGCAGGATCCGAAATTAATCTTGTTACGTTAGATGCACTTAGCGATCTATTTTCTACATTTGGTAGTGTTGTTTTGTTCAATACCCAATAATAATAATAAGTTGTAAATGTTTGTGATACTTTATTAAATTTTCTTCTAACGCTATATGCTCCGTCACCATATAATGTAGTTCCACTAATACCTTGATCAAGTGCATTTTCGTCATCTGTTTGAGCGTCCCATGCACTTGGTAATAAAGTAGATTCTACCCATTCATAAACGTTTACTGTTGTTCCTGCAAATATTGTATTAAATGTAGCAGTTGATTCTGTAATATCACCTTGATGATGGTTAATAAATTTAGCACTATCAATATCCCACCATAACTTCCCAATCCATTCATCACTTGTACAATCTAAAGGATGTGCAGTTATGCCGGAAGCTGTAGTAGTATTTGAATACCTTGCTGGGTCATAACTTGTTTTAAAAGTTAACTCTTGTTCTGCTGGACCTGCGATCTTTCCTTGAATAGGATCAATATAATCTAAGTAAGTAATTAAACTGTTATCAGTTACATTATACAAGTACACACCTTTAAACTTACTAGTATCTGCTGGTAATACTGGTTGTCTCGTAATTGACCAAGATTCTGTGTTTGCTGGTTTCCTGTATTCAGCAACTAAGCCTTTATCAATTACACTACTGTTTGGTACTTGCTGTTTAGGTAACCCAATATAAACATGGTTATTACTTACAAGCATTCTACTACCAAAGTCTTGTGTATCTAAATTATATGCAAAATCTTGACTGTACAATAAAGTATTGTTAACTGTTTCATATAAACTTACAACTCCACTTCCGCTGTCAATAATCTTAAATGTAGTTGAAGCATTATCTAATGAAGTAGTATTAGAATCAAATGTTGTTGATGTGATAATGTCGCCGCCTCTTGATGTAACTGCAAGAGTATTACCATCAAAGTCTAATTTAAAGCCAAACTGCGAATTAGGTTTAATTGTTACAGGTCGAATAGTTTGACTGTAACTAAATGTTGTACCGTTTTGTGTATAAATGTATACTGCTCCAGCATTAGATTCTATTTCACTGTTTAACGGAGCGCCAACAGCAATTTTAGTACCGTCTTCTGAAACTGCAATACTAGTACCAAAATCTTCTGTTTGGTTAAAGGGTTCTAGTATTTGTGAATATTCGTAACTTGAACCGTTAAGTCTATATACTACAACTTTTCTATTTGCAATACTACTATCTAAACCTAACGTAACATCTCCTGATTCAATTTCATATACACTTGTATACATTGAATTAGCAACTAATACTTGACCAGTAGAATTAACATCAAAGTCTGTACCAAATGCTTCAAGATTATTTTGATCAAGTGTACTCTCAACTAACGAGAAGTTTGTATCGTTAGGCACATATCCTAATAAATCTAATCCAGTAGTTTGTGCAGTCCATTGACTAACATTAAATGTTCCTGGAATTAAATTAGTACTTGCTTTATATACTGTTTCTCCAAATCTAACATATTCGTTTTCAAAATAAGTTGCTGAAGTCCTAAAATTTCCTCTATAATTTTTCTGTACAGATAGTGCCCAATCTTCTGTAGAATTTTTATTTACAAAATATATTCTGCCTTGATTATCTTCTGATCCATCACCTTGTGCATGAATGTAAAGTTTATAACTACTTGAATCTGGTTGTACAAATCTTAATTTTGTTCCTAGCTGTCTGTTATCTGCACTGTTAGGAACTGTAAAGTAATTAACAAGACTATATGTAACACCTTTAATTTCGTAGACTGCAAATGTTCCCTGTTCACTTAGCCCTGTTCCATAACCTTCTGCAACAACAGGAAGATTATATACTCTTGTCCAATCTAAGTTAATTGACGATGGAGGGTTAGCAGTATCTGTAATTCCTTCAATAGTATTAGAAGAATAAAGCCAGTACTCTAAATCTCTTAAATAATTTGTGCCGCTAACTACTACAGGAATATTAACTGCACTATCAATAACTAGTAAAGGTCCTGTGATACTATTTTCCATGTGTGCTGAATTAATAGGACCAATAGTTCTTACAGTCGAATCATTTTCAATAAATGTTGCATTTGAATTTGTACCAAAGTCTGATCCTACTGCCCAAGTGCCGTTTCTATTTTTAACATAAATTTTTGCTGTAGCAAATGATCTTTCAATGTATGCAATTTCAGCTGTTGAACCTGTTGCTGTATCTGTTAGAATATCTCCAACATTTGGAATAAACGGATCACCATTTAAATCAAAATTTGTTAATCTAACTTCTACATAGCCGTTCCATACATCATAAACAGTATGCTCTGTATCATTAATATAAGTTGATGTTAATCCAATAGCAGTTGGATCTTGTACTAATCCGTTAACACGAATATCATTTAACCAAACTCTTGTTTTATCACCTGCACTGATACTGTTTCCGTGTGCTAACGGTGTTCTAATCCACCACTTACTATCAAGCACTTGTACATTACTTTGGCCTTGTGTATGAGATAATATTCCTAACTCCGAAACTTTAGTTGGATTAAGAATATTTTGTAGTTGTTTAGTATCTAAAATATTACTAAAAAACGGATCGTTAACTACATTACTTTCTAGTGTAATATTTTGTATTACTAGATTTGCATTTTTCTCTGTTAGCTCTGTTGAATTAAATGTCGAACCAACATTAATATACCACCAACCTGTATGATAATCATCAGTAATTTGAAGTACTTCTTCATATTCTCCAACTAGGATACCATTTGCATATATTGAACCTGATCCTGTAAATGCTCCGTTTACATTTTTAATATAAACTTGCATCTCGTTTTCATTATTAATTCTTCTATAGGCTAATGTTGCTCTACAAGTATCTGTAGTAATTTCTGTACCAGCATTAGGAACACTTAATGCACTTTGAATATGTACAATGTGTTGTACTTTATTAGCAATAGTGTGTTGTCCATTTATTAATGCTTGAGTAAGTGTACTATCGTTGTTAAATGGTAAGTTACCTGTTTGACTTGCTGTTGTATACTGATTCCATTTAAGAGTTAATATATCACCTATCTTAGTTCCTTCAAACTGTTCTTTTTCTGCTCTAACTAAAATATGATCTGTATCTGAATTAGTACCTAATGTATAATCACCTCGTACAATATATTCAATTTCTGGATAGCTTTGGGTACTGCTTATATAATCATTACCCTTGGCTTGAGCATTAGATGAATGACTTTGATATAACTGTAATGCATCAGCTTCAATATTTCTTGCCGCTTTCCATAACTGATTCGAATATAGTACAATATCATTTTGTAAGTAAGAAATAGTATTTTGAAAGTCACCTTTTAATTTACTTTTAACATTTGAAGCATGCGGTGAACCAATTGCAAGATACTTGCCATCTGGGCTTATTGCAACACTTTGGCCAAATCCGCCATTTGAATCAAACAAGAATAGTTGTTCATCAATTTGTTGTAAGAATCCGAACTCAGTATTATCACTAGGTCTCTGATAAACATAAACACTACCATTTAAATCTTTGGGTGCAGTAATTGCAATACGGTTATTATTTTTTGTTACACTAAATGCACTACCAAAATCTTTTTCGGTTGAATCTAGCAAGCCAGCCGCAGTATTAATAATATTAGGTTTTAATTCAAAAACTTGTTTATTTTTAAGTACAATCCATTTACCAGTGTCGTCGTCGTCAACCCAAATTGTATTAGTTACATTATTACTTCCGGTTAAACTAAACAAATTGTTTGGATCTTTCTTAATACTGTCGTTTGCAAGTGATAGTGTAGATAGTCTTGCTTTTTTAAGTTCAGTAATAAAGCCGTTTACTTCTGCATCGTCTTCTGTTGCGTCAACATCTTCGCCTTCAACTGATGCTAGTTTAACAACATTAAGCTCAATACTATCAACTTTATAATATCCGTTAGTTGTGTCTGATATATCATGGATACCAATGATATCACCTTTTGTAAAATTAGCCTGTTTATCTAAAGTAATTGTAAATATATTTTGCTGGCTTTCAGATACTGCTGTAATTCGGTAATCTGTTGCTTGGGTTTTATACACTCCCCATGTTTGCTGACTTTTATCTATAGCAGTCCAAATATAACTACCTGAAGAATATAAAGGCTGATCTAAAATAGCATCATAGGATACTAATGATCCTGTAACGTCTAAAGGATTTACATAACCTGCTGACTTAGTATAACTATTGTCATCATTAAAATATTTTGTTGGTAAAGGCTTGTGATCATAGTTATCTGGTGTAACATATACCCCATTTCTATCTAATCTATAAACTAAACTCGTGTCTTGTGGATTAATTGCATCAACTAGTTCAATTAGTTGTGGTTCTTGTCTATATTCTTCTTCATTAAGAATAAGATCAAACTGTTCGTCACCGGTTGTTGCTCCATAACGTCCTACACGTACAGCCCACTCTTCATAAAATTCTAAACTATCTTTATTAGCACTTCCTAATTTATCAAAAAGTTTTGTAAGGACATTTCTTGTTCCTTTATCTTGTATAGCACCTTGATAAAATTTATACTGACTTATATCATCGTTAATAATATTTTCAAGATATTTACGTTTTTGATATCCTGTTAGATGTTGTGCTAACTTTTGCTGTTCTATATCGAAATTATCAGAATCAAGATCGTAAAAATCTGCAAACTGTCTTGCTTTATAATCAAAGTTAGGTAATAACTTCTGTTCTGGTTTTTCGTCTAATCTTACCCAGGATGAATCTACAAATTTTTCTGTTCCAGTTATATTTTTTGGAGCAACATAATAAAATTGTTTGTACTTTACTAATGCTCCAATTGAGTAATCTTGCCAAGAAGTCCATTCAGTTGGTTTTGCATCATCAAAAATAAATCCTGGAATATTATATGAGCCATTCCATTCATCTGAACGATATCCTTTTACTTTAATTCTTTCTTGTCTGTAACCTTGGGCTCTATTATAAATTACATCGCCAAAGATAGTATTATTATCAATAATAATTGCGTGTTCGTGCTGTACTACAGGAATCTTAAGATGATATATTCCATCATTTGTATTTCTTACAAAGATTCCAAAATCATTTGTATTATCACGCTCGGTTGTTGCAAAATCTGCAAGCAATCGTTTACCGTCTGCTTTTAATAAACTATAATCATAAAAATTATCGTATATGTCGTCAACAACAGTATACTCTTTTGTAAATTCAATTTGTCTTGCACTTGGACTTAGTGTAAGAATAGTTCCGCTATCCCAGGCCTGCGTAGTCCAGAATAAAAATTCTTTTGCACTTAGTACCCAATTTTCAATTTCTTCAATCTCTTGATTAAAATTATCAAACTTGAAACCTACACTAGTTAAATATCGTTGATACCCAAGTAATAAATCAACTACATCTTGTTTTTCTCTAAGCAATGTTCCGTATTGCATTTCTTGTAGTTCTGTTTCAAAGTTAGTTGATACATATGCTGTTGCTCCACCTTCTTCTGGTAGTTCGGCTAATTTTTGAAAATTATCTTGATTAAATGCATCACCTGCTGTATGCGAAATTTTAACTCTATAATAAGAATCAGATATTTCAACAATCTGTCCTACTTGATATGTTTTTCCTGTTGTCCAAGTTAGGAAATTTTCACTAACTCCTCCAACATTAATTACTACATCACTGTTTTTTCTTCTAATAGGGTAATATTTAAATACCGGATTATCTTTGTCATATCCTTTTACAATATATCCTCCAGGAGCTATTTCAACTATAACTCCACTATAGGAATATACATCTAAAGGAATACTTTTAGTTAAATGTATTTTATAATTTTCTTCTGGTACAAAAACATTGCCTTCATTTGTTGGTGTTCTTGAGTCTAATATTAATTTAAATTTTGACTTTTGTGTAAACCCGCCAATTTTAGATCCTAGTTTGTTTTCAACTACTTTTAAATTCTTTGTATATTCATTAAATTTAAGCGTATCGTTGTCAACTAAATATCCTTGCATATAATTTACAATACCTGCTGTAAATACTCTTGCTGAATCTGTTGCACTATTTGGAAATACTAATTTGTTTAATTCAATACGCTTACTTGTATCTTTATAAACTAATTGGTCTGCGCCATTACGTACAATTCTACTTCGATCAAACGCTAATCCAAAAAACTGTGCTGGTTGATTTAATGCCCACGATATCATTAAACTAAATGGATAGTGTGAACTTCTACGCCATGCTGTTTCTACAGGACCTTCATCGCCAAATGCAAACTCGTTACCATTAGTAGTAGGAATATTTCCTACAGCATAACCTGTTGCACTTGGTGCTAATAAGTTTCCGTTAGCATCAACTGGAATGTACTTGTAAATATCTTCGTTTTTAAACTTGTTTCTATATGTTACCTTTGAACCTTCAGCCCCTCTTACAATACCTTTAGACAAATCTTCCCAAAGTAATAAGTTACTACTAGTATAAGGTGCTGACCCATACTCAGAATCAAACCAAATTGGCTTTTCTTTAAAGCCAAGTACTTCCCACGGATGACTGTGTGGTCTATCCGTGTTATAAAAGTCTTTATAAATTGATCTCCAAAAACCTGTTAGAGGATTTCCGTTTGGATCTCCTGCTGATGCATAGTTATATGTAAATCCGTCACCAGCTCTATAAACCGTATTAGATACATAGTCTGGGCTACCAACAGTTTCTAACCAACTGTTAAATTCTGAAATCATTGTTTTAGAAACTTGTCTTCTAGTAAATCCAGTAGTTCTATTTTTACTAGGGACATAGTCTGCAATATTTAAAATATTTTCGTTATAAGGAAGTTTTAAATTATTATAAATTCTTTTTTCAAGATCTAATAACAAATTATCTCTAAAGTCTCCAAAGCATCTCCACAAAGATCCGTCATGTCCTTGTAGCATTGCTCTTGCACCTTCATATTCAGAATATAGTTGACTGTCATTAGTAGCATGATTCATTGTGCCGTTTGGCATGTAAAATAATTTATTACTTCCTGCAAATATATGAACATGGGCTGTGCCGTTTCCGCTTGCGGCAATATCTGCTTGTTGTGCTGATACTTCATCAGTGTATAACGGATAGAACCAACCAACTTTTCCTTTATAAGACAATGTTGTTGTTTCATCTCTGCCATATACTTTATAAGGACCTGTTACGTCTGTTGGTGTTTTAATATAAGTGTCGTCTAAAAATATTTCAGGAGTAAACTTAGGATACAAACCTAACTTAGTAGGAGTTGGCGGAACCCAACAACCATCAGTTGAAACATATTCATAAACGTCTAATACATCTCCAGTACTTGGAGTATTTAATAATGTTAAAAATCCATCTGTACTAACTGTATAGTCTTTGTTAAGTACTAGTTGTTTTTCATTTAGGTATGCTAATACTGCTTTTTCTGACAAAGTTGTAAAGTCAATACCACGTGTTAACGAAAATATTGTTTGAGATTGATCTTCAATGTTATGCTTTACTGATGTTTCGCCGCCAACGGCTAACATATCACTAAAATAAAATGCATCTTTATTAGTTTTGTTTGAATTAAGTTCAGTAAGTACTCTGTCAACATGTACTTTATCGTATCCTTCAAATCCAAGGTCATTTGCTGTTCTTAAAAATTCTCTCTTAAATTTAATGTATTCAAACCCTGACCATTTCATAGCTTCAATAGCATCATAGTCTTTATCTGTTAAATTATATAATGCAAGATTAACTGGTCCACTATGTTGTACAAACTTTAAACCGTACTTTGATGGAGTGCCTAAATCACGTAAATTACTAACACCCGGATATAAGCCTTTGAACCCGCTTACATTATCAACAATACTATCAACATGATCTAATACTTCGCCTAGTGTAAAGGTTGTAACGTTTTCGTTCTGCGGATTTTTTTCAAAGTTGATTGGAAATTCGTAATGTCCTAATCCTTGTATTTTTTTAGCACTTGATGTTGTTTTTAAAACTAACTTATCACTTTCTACTAAGTCTGTATAAAATGCAACATATGCATATCCGTTAATTCGATTAATTGTATAATCGACGCCATCTCTTTTACGAGTACTGTTTACATAAACTTTAATGTCTAAATCATTTAAGTTACCACTATTTAAATAAACATCAATAATAAAATTGTTTGTTCTTTCTGCAACTGTAAATTGTTCAACAACTGGTTGTGTAGATTTAGTCGGTGCTTTAGTCCATCCTGATACATTTGTGTATGAAGTTCTACCAGTATATTGTCTTAATAGTGCAGTGTCAGTACTAACTGTAAATACATCAGCAACTTCGTCATATTGATACGTGTCTGCCAATAAGTTAAAGTCAAAAACAATATCACCGCTATTTTCAATGGTTCTATAACTTAACGGAAATCCTAATTGAGAATCGTTAGCACCTGTTCCAACTTTATAACTAAACACTTTGTTACCAGCAAATGTACTTGACTCTAGTGTAGAAAGTTGTGCTCCTGCATCATTATACAAATCAAATAACGGTTGTTGATTAACTTTTATTTTATCTTGTGTTTGTTTCCATGTAGTACCGTTATAATAAAAAATCTTACCTTTATAGTTTGTGCCTGCTTTTACAAGAACTGTTTCATTTGTTAAAGGAGTAGTATCTGTAGTTTCCTTTAGTGCAATTTGAGCTTGGCCATTTTGACTAATAAAACCTACTTCATAAATTTTACCAGCAACAAAACTATCCGGATCTGCTGTAAACAATACTCGCATACCTGATACAAGTTCAACTCCGTCAACAAAGTAACCTGCTTGTCCTTCAATATTTGAAAATACATCTTTAGTGACTGTATCAACTAAGTCAACTGATGTTTTTGACTGTGTTCCAAAATTATAAAGTTTTAGTCCTGAGTCAAATTCAATAATTGGTCTTGTAGCTCTGTAAGTTTGATCTAGTACTACAGGAACATTATTAACTGCCGCAATAGTTTCAATAACACTTTTATGTGTCCATTTATTATAACGTGACCATTGATTTCCATCTTTTGATGCTTTATTAATAACAATATAATCTTTTAGAATAGCGTATGAAGTTGCATCGTCAAAAGGCAATGCACTAAATCCTTGTCCATCAAATTCTGTTGAAATGTCGGTTAAATAATCAGCAGTAATAACTAAATCTTCTTCTGCTATTAATGTAATAGATTCGCCAACACCTTCAACATACCAATTACCTTCTCCGTATTTTGCTGGTGTAATTGTTCCGTAAAACTGTACTTTCATGCCATTAGTTAATTCATAACCATTTTGCATAGTGTAAGTTTTCTTACCAATGATTTCTTCGGCTACATTAAGTTGTGTATTATCTCTAATATCCTTAATAATAATAAGGCCTGATGCTTCAGGATCGTTTCCGTTTGTATAATATAACGCATCGGGTGATTCTAAATCAACTGTCCAAGTAATACTACCTTGCTCTACTTTTTGTTGACTAACACCGGTGTTATATAAGTTTGTATCATCGTCAATACTATTACTAGTTCTAATACTCAAAGGCATATCAATAGCATCTATATCAAAGTTATATGTTTGCCCTCTATACAGAGTAAGTGTTGGATTACTTACTTTATTTTCTTTGCTAAAAATATAAGAATTATTATCTACATTATCTTGTCTAGCTACTGCAAAAGTACTAATAATATTTCGAGCTGTTCCGTAAACTGGAACTTCGTCAGGTCCTGAAGGTAACCAATAGTATTCTCTAAAGTTTACAAACTTGTCCCAATTAATATGAGGATCCCAAGCATAATATTCTTGTGAACTATATAGGCTGTGATCAGCATTGTCTGTATTTCTAATTTTGCTACTGTTTATATAATCTCGATAATCACCGTAGTACGTTGTATTACCTAAGTTATCTGTAACTGTTGCAATAGGTTCAAATTGATAGTCTTCTCTCTCTGCCGAAACATCAGAAACATAATTATCAGTGGACTTAAATGCCTTTGCATCTCTACGACCAATATAGCCATCAATCTTTTCAATCGACCCGGGTTGTGTTAGCTGATCAATTGTGCTACTTAGAAACTTTTTGTTTGCTGTTGTTCTAAAATATCTTGGTAGTAAATCAGCTGTTCTTCTTTTTGCATCCCCGCTTGTTGGGATTGGGCTTTCATCTTGTGCCATTAGTATCCATAACCTCCGCCGCCGCCGGAGCTTCCGCTTCCACCGCTTGATCCTGAACTACCCGAACTGCTTGAACTACTTGAACTACTTGAACTTGTTGTACTAGTAGTAGTAGTTGCTGTAGTAGTTGTTGTAGCTGTTGATAATGCTTGACTCTTAATTCCTGTATTAATAGTTCCTGTAGATGTAACTACATTTCCTGCCGATTGGATTCTAGATGCTGTTACAGAATCAATAATTTCAATATCTTCGACTGTAGCATCGTTAATAAAGATTTCGTTATTTTCTGCTTTAACTTCATATAAACTTCCAAACCCTTGAGATGCTTGTTTGGGTACTAATAAAATATTAACAACATCTGGTGCTGTTCTATTCATTATATGTGTCGCAAGTTCAGTAAAATGGAATGTATTTCCAAAATCCCAGTTTTGCAAACTAAAGAACGAATTAATTGCACTAATCACTTGTGTTTTTATTTCATTGTTATTAACTACTTCACCGCTATTCTTTACAATTTTAAATGTTGCTTGTAAATTGTCTTGTGCATGCACCCCAAATAAAGGCTTATATTGTACGGAATGATAAATTACTTCATCACTAATTGATTTATACTGGCCAATTTCTGCACCGTAGTTTTGGAATAATTCATCTGTACTTGGTGGAAGAGGTTCATTAGCAATAGATCCAGCAATAAAATTTCTGTAGTTTTGATCGTATGTTTGTGTAAGCATATATACATCAATAATATTACTTACACTTGGATCAATTCTATTACCATCATCTGCACTATGTACATACTGAAATTTAAGATCTGATCTGCCAACGTGTGCTTTATAATCTGCTGTTACTACAAGGACACTATTAGTTAGTACTTTAAAGTTATCGTTATCAATAATATAAAAAACTTGGCCTGTTGAATACTGACTGTATGCTCCAATTTCAGTTTCTGTTGTAACAGTTTTAATTGCAGTACCTGCGTTATAATAATTATATTTGTTAAATCCTTGATCAGATGATTCTTTCTTTAAGAAAATATATTTTGTAGATGTATTCGTTAAAGGTGCAACTACAGTATCAAATATATCTGGATCGTCAATACTGCCATCGTCATTTAAATCAAAGAAACTAACTTCTACTTTTTTACTGTTAATATATCCGTCTGTGTTTCGGAAAGCATTAACAATTTCCCAATTAACATCATTATTAAATGGTGTAAGTGCGTCAGGCTTAGTATTAAAGTTCATAATTGCAACTTTGTCTTTTACTAACTGTCCTGTTTGTGAATCGTAAATCTTATTTTGTCCATCAAAGTAAAAAGAAAGTTCTTTATCGCTTTCAAAAATATATCTAAGTCCTCTATTTGTAACTGTATATTTTTCTCCGTTTGTTTCAAATAATATTAGCCAACTTGAGTCAAGTTGATTATTTGTTACATCACCTGTTTTACCATTACTAAACACATCTACTGTGTTTAAATTTTCGTTAATAATAATACGCCAGTTTCTTGTAACTTGATCATATCTTAATGCAAAAGTTTTATATGAAAATACTTGATCAATAATTTGTGATCTAACATCTGTTGAAATGTTTTTTACTAGTTTTGGTTTAACTTCTTCTAGTATACTGTTTGCAGGTAATATTTCATTAAACACAACTGGTCCAAAACCTGTTACACTGTTAACACTTGTGCCTGCACCATCTACGCTTATAACTTTTACCCATTTATATGTACTTGCGCCTTTTGCTGATGCGTTACTTGTAAGCTCTCCATTACCAATAAAATAAAATCCTACTGGTGGTTTAAATTTAAGTAATGCTCCAGCTTCTACATATTTTAAAGAACCGCCTGTAAATGTTCCAAGTTGATATGCAACATCATTAATATTATTTAATAGTCCTGTTGAACTGTTAGTTGTCTTAGTTGATTGCTTCCATGTAGCATTAAGATCACTAACAATAATCTTAGCATAGTTTGCAAAGTAAAAGTTACTAATTGCTCTATTTTGTATAATAGGCAATATTGTATTTTCAATAGTGCCTTCAATGTCTGTTTGAGTACCAAACGTAAAAGACGATTTGCTTTCATATGGCTCTCTATAAAGTATTCCATCACTGCCATATAAATTTGTACTAGAATATTTTCCAGTAGCATCTTTAAGATCAAAATATCTACTAATACCACTAGCAATTCTATTTGTTGATTTTACTTTAATAATTTCTTGATTAGTTGTTAAAGGAACAATATTATAATCTTCGCCAGTAACCATTCTATTTTGTGTATAGTAAGTTTGCGGAGCGTTAGTTCTAATACTCGAAGTTGTTTCGCTAATAGTAGCATTAGTTACTGGTGTTTTAAGTTCTAAGCCAACAGTCATTGTTTCTGTTGTTCCTGTCTTAGAAAGATAAGGAAAACTAATAGTAATATCTGTTAATTCTCTTGGAGAAATACTTAACGATCTATTAGCACTAGTTCTATAATAAACTCTAAATCCGCCTTGCGGCAAGTTACCAAATGTGCCGTCTGCAAATACTAAACTAATCTCGTCATTTGATCTAGTTTGTACAACATAAAAATCTTTAAGTTTTTTGTTTAAACTATTATAGATTGCATTGTTTCCTTCAGTCGAATTAACTTTTGTCCAAATTTTCTGAGGAATACCATTACTGTTTAAACCATAAAGCCAAACATCAGTATCATTAATATTTTCTGCTTCAATTGAAATCCTTTGATTAGCTGACGGAGCCGAAACGTCAAATGCGTTAGATTTTAAACTTCCTTGTCTAAAATGTAAAAAATATCCTGAGTTTGAACTTCCTGAACCTCTTCCATCTTCTCTATATAAAAATGCTAGACTATTCCCTGGTACAGGATTTTCTTCTGTTATTACATTAAAGTCAGTATCAATACCTGTTGATACAATTTCAAATTGTGTTGAAGAACCGTTAACTGATTTACTAAAAGTATATATAGGAACATCGTTACCTGTAGATGTAAATCTATACTGTTGTGTAAGTACTCCATTAATTGCTTTGGTTATTGATGGCTTACCAACTGTTCCGTTTTGTGGAAGTGCTGAATTCAACACACGCCTAAATTGTTCTGACCAGTTAGCATTACTAGGGTCATTCCAGATAATAGTTTGGTCTGATAAGTTAGTGCCATTACTGTCAATTAAATTTTCTGTAGTGCTTACTGTCTCAAATTTAAGTAGTCCGTTTGCACACTGATTACGTCTAGGATTATATGAAAGCATACGAGCTAAACGGAGAACTGATTCTCTACGTTCTGCTAGTTCTAAGAAGTTCTCTCTTGCGTTTAGGTCAACTCTATAACTAATGTTCTGACCTAAGAATGCAATCATATCAATTAGTGCAAGGTACTCTGATGTATCTACATAATCGTTAAAATCTTCTGGGTAATTTTGTCTTAGATAGGTGATCATTGCCCGTCTAAGGGTGTCAAAGTCGTAGCTACGGAATTCCGCATTACGGTAACTTTGATATACTTTTTGCCAATCTTCTGCAAGTAGCAATCTATTTTGTCTGTCGGTTGATGACATTGATTATCCTTCTTTAAACTCTACTGTATTTATTGAAAACAATAATACTAGTAGTTAATTGTGTCACGACAATCCAACGCTTTTATCAAACTGTAATCTTAGTTGTTCACTAATATTGTAGTCTAAGTACATCAACGTACATTCTATTTGTAATCCGCTTTCGTATTCCGAAACTTGAACTCCTGTAGCTCTAGTTCTTGGATCGTAATTTACAATATTTGTAACATTTTCTGTAATTGCGTCTTTTAGTTGTGATGTTAATGGCTCATATAAGGCATCCCAAATAATACAACCAAATCTAGGATCAGATAACTTTTCTCCTTGGCGTATATTAAGATGATTTAATAAATTTTGTTTAATTAATGAAACATCAAATTGTTGGAAAGAATTGTTGTCAGGATTAACTGTGCTGAATCCTCTGTATGCCTTCTGTGATACAGGAGGTTTTGACTGCCTTTTAGGAGTAATTTTAATTGTTTTGTATAAATCTGTTGCCATATTAATATTTACCTTATTTTATCCGCCGGCGAAAACATTAGGACTGCCAGCCGCTACGCTTGTACAACCTGATATCGCATCTCCTATTCTGCCTGTTCCTTTGCCATTTGTAAAAACTGTTGTTGATCCTACTGCTATTGGTGCGGCATGACTTGGACATGGTACAGGAGGTAGTAAATGTGAAGTATTATTATCACCCTGTCTACTTACAGATATTCCATTTGCAAATACATCACCTGATCCTTCTGCTCTAGTCATACCCGAACAGTGAGCTACATCTGCATCTCCAATTCTAGTTACTGCGGGCACGTTCTATCTCCATTAATGTTTCTAATCTATCTGGCCATTGTGCAATTTCTTGGTGTTGTTCTTCAGTATGTGGCTCAGGGGGTACTGAAGGATTGAATTCAATTATGTGATCAAAGTCTAGAGGAATATCCTCAAAATTTGTGTACGTAAAAAGTTCATTGTTTTTCATTATTACAAATTTATGCATTACTGTACCTGTGATGTTCCTGCACCTTTATCTATAGGTGTCGTTGTTGTTAGACTTGCTAATGGTGTTAGTTCATTGTTAATAATTTTTTGGTAAAATCCTTTTCCTAATCCAATTCTGCTTGCTGTGTTTGATCCACCAGCATCTGCGTATCCTACTGCTTTTTTAAACTGTGTACCTAAAGCATTAAAATCTGTACTTGTCCAATCTACACTTTTACTCTTTAAATATGCTACTGCAACTTTTGTAGCAACTGTAGGATCGTTTGCCATATCAGCATTATTGTAAATATCAACACCTGCTAGTCCGCCGTATTTTCTATAATTACTTGTTCCTGTAATTTGTATAAGTCCTCTGCCTCTGTATCTAAATCCGTCCCCAGATTCTGAAGAGCCATTGCCCATTCTATTTCCGTATACTGAGTTTGCAATAGCAGGTGGTCCACCTGCAACAAGTGTTTCAGCTTTACGCTTGCCTGCTGATCCGCCAAATCTATTTGGCCATACACGCTGTAGAGTTGATACTCTATAGTTCATATTTTCTGACCTTGGTTCAAAGTTACATTCTTTTTGTACTTGGGCACACGCCATTGCTAGTGCATGTGCATTTGATTTCCATGTAATTGGATCTAGTCCTAACCCTTTAATAAGTTCGCTTAAGAAATACCGTTGCATATCATCTACTGGTACTGGATCTGCTGGCTGTTTGCCTGATGCATTATCTGTATTTTTAGTTGGAATTTTGCCAGCATCAAACGTTTCTTTTACACGCTCACCTGTTACTGGATCTTGGATGTATGCATCTTGTGCATTATAGATACCCGATGTTTCTGAGTAATCAGGTATATCACTATCTTTATCAATCTGAGGTTGTTGTAATCTAACTTCTGGTGACGGTGATAATATACTTGCTGTAGCACTAGGAGTATGTCCTGCTGGATTAATGTTTTCGTGTCCGTCCCATGGTTCGTGTCTTGGAATACGTCTTGGTCTGTTTGCTTCAACTGCAACACTTGCTCTAAGTGCATCTGCTGTTACTCTTAATGGATTACCAGATGAATCATTTAAAACTGTATCAGATGGATCTAATACTTGATCACTATCATCAACTACAGCACTTGTAGCAGATTTTGTAAATGTATCACCAATTGCATCGGCACCATCTGCTGGTGTTGCAGGAACTGTACTATTCATGTGTACTTGTGATGCAGTTTCTGAATGTGTTCCTACACTTAAAATAGAAGTTAATGTTCCTGCATCTAATTTATTTGCAAGAGTACTTTTAATTTGTGTACTTGCTCCACTAGTAAATTTATTGTCTCCAGCGGTATTTAAATTGAATGCACCATTTACAGTTTGTCTATAATCGCCAACTACTTTACTGTGCAAGTTTGCGTTTATAGCAATATGTCCATCTTGGCTGACTTGTAAGTTGTAATCTCCACTAATAGTAGAACGCTGTGTTCCTTTAATTTGAATATCTTGGTTGCTACCTACTGCAACTGTATGGTTATTACCTGTCCATTCGTTTTTGTCCATTCCAACAAATGTAGTTTCGTTTTTATTTGTTTTAACATCTCTATCATTATTAACCATTAACTTATAATTACGTCCTGCTGTAAAGTTAATATCTTTACCAGACTCGATGTTTATATCTCTATCAGCTTTTATGTTAAGATCTGTTTCAGTTCTTAGGTTAATACTATCTTGTGCATACACATCAATTTTACCATTTGATGTTAATTCAATCCATGCTGTACCATTTGCATTACCAATGTAAATTAAGTCTTCTGTGTTGTGTAATAAAATTTGATGCCCTGTTCTTGAACGTAATCTAATATGTTCATTAAACGGTAATGTAACATCTGACTTACTAATATTATCAGGAGTATTCTCAATATCATAATATAGTGCGGGATTTTCTTTTGCTATTCCATTTCTAAGAATAGTAGGATCTCCGTCATCCATTGTAAATGCAGATCCGCCTAGTCTGCTTCTAAACATATAAGCTGAACTTCGTACATCTCCATATTTTCCTTTTGGTTTGCCGTCACGCTTATCTAAAGGTCCTGGAGTATTCCAACCATAAACAGTATTAGGAATGTCACGTCTTGAACTTGTAGTTGTTGTTCCTCTAATAACATCTTGTTCAAGACCTTGTTTTGCAAGTGTCAAAGACATCATAGGATTAATAGGTCTTGGAAATTTATCTGGATTATTTCCTTTACGTATATCTTGAGGTCCTGTTGTGTTAGCTCCAATACTTTTATTAAATTCTCCTACAGGTAAACTTTTACCTTTGAAGTCCTCTAGTATCCCGTCTTGTACAATATTAGTTGACTTGTCTGCTGGATAACCTCCTGGAACCATCATGTTCATATATTCATCCTGAACACATCCTATCCAATAACACTGGTTTGCAGATCCTTCTGCAAATATAACAAGAACTTTAGTTCCTGGATCAGGTGGTACTGCCCAAAATCCGTAACTCTGTTGCGTATTATAATAGTCGTTATTTTTTCCGTTACTACGAACATCTGTAGTTCCGTAAAACGGTGAGCAATACCTAGCTGTAAATAATTGTCCGTCATCTAAATCGTCTGAGCCGCTAACTGTGTTAGGTAATAATTGTACTCGTAATGCTCCTTGACGTTTAGGATCTAAATGATTGACTACTTTTGCTAGAAAAGGACCTGGAGGCATTTTTGCAAAGCCTACACCCGAAGAGCGTTTATTGATATTATTTGATTCTAATTGATCCATTGTGTTCCTTTAAACAAAATCACTATCTTCCCATCCTAGGCGTTTTTCTTCGGCTGTAGCTTTACCAGTTCGGATACCACCATCCATTGGTGCGCCAACAATAGCCGTATCATCAGATGTTACTTGGCCATCTATGCCTGACCCTTGGGTTGGAAACATAGGGTCTTCTAGTTGTGCATTTTTAGCTATTTTTGGTTGTGATGGTTTTGGTTTATCTTTATTATTTGCTAACTTAGCCGCTTCTTCAGCAGTTAAATTGGCTTGTAGTTGTTCACTAACATTTATTACGCCATCACCGTCTCTATCAGCTACAGCAAAATTATACTGAGGACTATCTTCGCCGAATTTTTTAGCTTCATTTTGTCTTTTTATATATGCTTTTTCTTCATCTAGTATTTTCTTTGCCGCCGCTTCTTCTAGATCTTTTAAATCAAAATTAGGACGTTTTACTAGTTCAAGTTCTTGTGTAAACAAGTTACCTGAAAAGTTATTATTGACTCCAATAACAGTATACAATCCACTGAAGTTTGAAACTCCAACTGCTGGGCCGTCCATTTTATAATTTCCAATTTGATCGTCAATGTCTATAGGAGTTAGAAAATTTAGTAGTATATCAACTTGTCCGTTCTGGTGATTGATACTTCCATCTGAAGTAACATTAGTCCATTCAGTTACACTTGAGTTATAATTTCCCATTCCGCTATCTGCAATATAATAAGGATCTCCTAAAATCTTAATAGTCATTGTAATTAAGTCAACATCACTATTTACAAGAGCTTCGTTAAACTGTCTAGCCATTCTTCTTTCTGCTGTTTCAGTCATTGCACCAGCAAGTTCGTTTGATTTAGACTGTGATGTATCGCTTTGTATGTTTGTTACGTTAGCACCAGTTCTATTTGAAGTATCGTTGTCTAACTCAAGTTGTGTACCTTTTTCTGTTGTAGACTGATTTGAAGCATCATTGTTACCGCTTTTATTATTGTAATCAGTTGCTATAGATTTATAAAATGCATTATTAAATTCAATATTGAATTCTAAAATATCTTTATTAAGTCCTGTATACATATAATTATATGCTTTAGCCGCTTCTTCAACTAGTTTATTATATCCTGCTGGAGGATCATTAGGTAGTTTAAATATACTTGTATTTGCTCTATATGGTACAACTCTATACACATAGATTCTTGGCATTCTTCCTTGTGCTTTTTCAGCTTCTTGATCTTCAACAATATATACATCAGCTTCAACTCTAAACCAAGGTATAGTACCGTCTTTAGCTTGAAGTTCTTTTCTCATTATAGTTTCACCAAAGGCACTTAACAACACAAGCTCTTCAAGAACTCTTTGTATTGGTGTTCCGGCTCTAAACTGTATAGTGCGTTGTTGAGGATTAATTTGTGTACCATTTTTTGAATATGTCATTGTTTTAGGATTTAGTGCAAATCCTGATTTGCCAAATGGAGTATCTCCATATGCTGTTGGTATTTCAGTTGTAATTTTATTTCTACCAATAGCATTAATACCTGCATCTCTGTTTGCTAATGTTTTTTTAATTGTTTCGCTTAGATTACCTCTTTTAATACTATACCCTAACAATGAATTAACATAGTCTTTTTTCTGCTGAGTCTTACCGGCGGCCCAATCGTTTTTGTCTTCTACATATCCTGCACTATCTTTTCGAGAATCAATCGTTGTAAAGGCCGCTTCATAATCAATTCCTTCTTTAACTAAGTATTCATCTCCTTCAGTTGCTTTATTCGTGCCGTATGCTGTTCCAGAATTTCCAGCAGTTTTTAACAAATTTGAAGCCGAAGCACTTGAAGTATCTAATGGAAAAGTAAATACAAATTCATCTGTTTCAATTTTGTTTTTTTGTTGCTTTTGTTTTTGTAATAGGTGTGTGTTAATTTGTGTTGCCAAACTTCCTAATCCTGATTGACAAATTTCTTGAAGATCTGTTCCGTGTATAGTAACATTACATGGCAGATTTTGTGTTCCGTCCATAAATGCTTCATCGTTAAATGCACTACAAGAAAATCTATAAATTGAACCTTCTGTATCAACATTAAAATCAACACTTACAATTTTTAAAGGTAACAATCGTTTGGCCGACGATAGTTGAGGAGTACCCTTGAAGGCGAGTGATGCATCCTGCCAGCCTACAAAATTAATTGTTAGTAACCAAGGTGCTTCTAAATAATTAGAATATCCTGCGTTACTTGATGCTAATTGCATTGTTTGTAGAAGTTGACCCATACTATATGGTTCTCTAACTTCAAAACTTAAATTATGAAAGTTAGTCATTCTACTTTTTTTGTTTGGTGCAATTACAGTTTCTATATCTACATTATCTATAAAATATTGTGTGTCTATGTTGTAGTGTTTCTCTGCATGTGTTCTTGGCTTTTGAGTACCATTAAATGCGCCGCCTGATTTAAGAACCATGTGTCCATTTCTAAGTCCAGTTTTTCTATAAGTATCGTCTGGAAAATTTAATTCTTCCGGGCTTAGACAGCCAAACGAAAATATATTATTATAAGATGCAAACGATTCTAATTCATTTGGTAAAGGTAATGATCCTGGTTGCATTGCTATTTGAGATACTACTTTTTTAGGTGGTGTTTTAACTCTTGCAATATCACCAACGGTTGCTGTTCCGCCGCCGGTTCGTGACCCATAATTTTGTGCTTGAGGATACATTTCTTCGGGTTTTAAAATTTTAACTGTAGGACTTGATGTTACATTTGGCTGTTCAATAACTCCAGCATATGGGTGGTTCTGAAACATAGGTGGCAACTGGCCAGGATTTTTTACTGCGGCATCTCCGTTTGTTTCGTACATGTCGGCAAGACCATGCATGCCAAGGGCTCGCATTACCCTTAGGGCGTCTTCTGGATTTCCTTCAGCCGCAGGAGGTTGTTTGGGAGGCTTTGTACCCAACTCGTTATATGTTCTACCGTTTTTATTTAATGGATCTACTTTATTACCTGGAGTGATTAGTGTTTGTCCAGTTTTAGGATCCTTTCGGTATGTAGACAAATTTATTCTCCTATTAGTTCTTTAACACGTTTAGGGTCCGGTAAAAAAATTTGTACACCTGGAACCATATCGTAAATAGGATCCTCGATAACGTCTAAGTTTCGTTGTGCAAATATCCACCATAGTCTGTTTGACCCGTACATATCATGAGCTAGTAAATCTGGTCTATGTGTATACTGTGGCTCAATAGTATATAACGGATCATCAGCATATGCTGGCACAGGTCTGATTGTTAAAATATCAAGAGCACCGTTTAGTTGTGCTTGTGTATTTTTGTATGGGCTACTCATTAAATATATCCTTGTCCAAGATTAGATCCGTTAGTAAAGTCTGTGTAGTTAAATTGAGACTGTTTAGCTCTACTGTATATAGGTTGTACAGTAATTGAAAATTGTGATTCTGCTGGTGCCCAACCATAATTAAGTTTTTGTCCACCTTCTGGATTCATCATAGCCTGGCGAGCGTCTGCTCCTGTCAACTTTGGTCCAGTGGTAAATGCTGTGCTAATATAGTCAACTTCATTAGGCATATCAACTGTAAAGTTTTGTAGTATAACTGGAACATTATTAAAAACATAATCTCCATATCCATTTAATTTTGCAATTGGTGGTGGAGATCCTGTGCTGTTCAAACCATAATCCATTTTAGTCATTGTTCTTAAATAGTGCAAACATGCCATCCAATATCGTGCTTCTATACTATTTTGACAATAAAATTGTCCTACAATAGTCATTGCTTCCACTTGTGAGTTCTGATACGCAAAGAACGGATAATTATTATGTATAGGGCTTACAGTATTATATGCGGCTGAATGACTAATAATAATTGTAGGTGTATAAGGAAAAACCATGTGTCCACCTGTAGTAGATTCTTGTAAGGGAGACAGCAACCCATCTGCGGCAATTGACGGAGGAACAGATAATTTGACTCGCCAATCTTTATTTTCAAGTTCAGTACTAAAATATGCTTTTTCTTTAGCTTCAAAATTATTAGAACCCTTTCCAGGAAGATTTTTGCCTCGCATCTTAGAGCCTAAATCGCCTGCTACGTCTGAAAATATGTCTTGGCCAATATCTTTCATTTTATCGATACCGCCTGTGACAAATTCAGGAATGTTAGTTAATGGATTTTGTCCTGCCGCTTTTGTGCCTGTTTTAGGTTTTGGCGGAGTTCCTTGTCGTGTACCTGGTCCGTCTTCTCTTGCCATAATTAATTGTCTCCTATATACATTATTTAGTTGACTTTATTAACAGAGTAGTTTATAATATAACAAACAATCGGAGAAAATATGAATAAACGTGTAAATTATCTAAACAACAAGGACATATTAAAGGAAATACACAAATCAAAGACTACATTCTGTAGTTATGTTGATCCTGAATATGGCCAATTTGATATAATCCTACCAGAAATTGGTAAAATTAATATTAGAACAATAGCTGAAGCAAAACGCAATAAAGCAAAACGCTTACAGCAACAAGCCTTTGAAGCCGCAAAATTAGCAGGTAAAAGAGTAAAACTTGCTGAGTTTGAAATTGACTATAGAAAGATACAAAAAGACGAGTTAATTTTTAGGATTATGTCATTTGAACATATTCCAGAAGAACCAGGACGGAAAAAGAATCCTAAAACACCTGCAGACTATAGAGTAAAATTAAACTTTCCTCCATTCCAACATTTTAAACATGATGATTCTGGGGAACTAGTATGTGTAGGCAAAAGCCACTGGGAAGGTGGTATGGATAACGGATACTTTAATAAAGCACATGGTAAAGCAACTAACAAACTTGCTTTAATGTGGATGAAGTTATGTGATAGATACGCAACAAGAGGCAATGTACGTGGATATACTTACAATGACGAAATGCGTGGACAGGCAATACTGCAACTTGCACAAATTGGACTACAGTTTGATGAATCAAAGTCAAACAATCCATTTGCTTATTATACTGCGGCAGTTACTAACTCATTTGTAAGAGTGATTAATATTGAAAAACGCAATCAAAATATTAGAGATGATATTTTAGAAATGAACAATATGAATCCTAGTTATACTAGGCAAGCACAAGGTGAATGGGATCGTGTTAAAACACAACAAGCCAAAACTGTTCCAAATCCTTCCAAAAACGCTTGACTTATATCAAAATATAGCGTATAATATACAAAAGAGGAGTACGGATGTTTAAAAAAGCGGCGGTGTTTACAGATATTCATCTTGGATTAAAGTCTAACAGTAGACTACACCTACAAGATTGCGAAGACTTTGTAGATTGGTTTATTGAACAAGCAAAAGCTAACGGTTGTGAGACCGGTATTTTTTGTGGTGACTGGCATCACAATAGAAATACAATTAATGTACAAACACTAGATGCAACTACACGTTGCCTAGAAAAACTAGGTGCGGCATTTGAAAAGTTTTACTTTTTTGCAGGTAATCACGACTTGTACTACAAAGACAAACGTGATGTTTACAGTGTAGAGTTTGGTAAACATATTCCTGGTATTACATATGTTGATGAAATACTAGTTGAAGATGATGTTGCATTAGTTCCTTGGCTCGTTGGCGAAGAATGGAAGAAGATTAGTGGCATAAAAACAAAATATATGTTTGGTCACTTTGAACTGCCTAGTTTCTATATGAACGCAATGGTACAAATGCCTGATCACGGTGAACTAAAAGCTGAACATTTTAAACATCAAGAGTATGTTTTTAGTGGACATTTCCACAAACGTCAAGTACAAGGTGCAGTACACTATATGGGTAATGCTTTTCCACACAACTATGCAGACGCATGGGACGATAAACGTGGAATGATGATACTTGATAAAGAAAATAACAAAGAACCTCAGTACATTGATTGGCTTGACTGTCCTAAGTATCGAACAGTTAAACTTAGTCAACTACTAGACGAAAAAGACACACTACTTAAAAACAAAATGTATCTTAGAGTAACACTTGATCTTCCAATTAGTTATGAAGAAGCAAGTTTTATTAAAGAAACATTTATTAACGAATACGATTGCAGAGAGATTACACTAATTCCTAGTCAACAAGACGAGGAAATACATACAGACATTGACATTAGTACATTTGAAAGTGTAGATGAAATTGTTACAAAAGAAATTACTGCATTAGATACACAAAACTACGACAAGAAGTTATTATTGGGAATTTATGACGAACTATGATTAAAATAAAAAGTTTAACAGTAAAGAACTTCATGAGTGTGGGCAATCAGACCCAAGCAGTTGATTTTGATAAACAACAACTAACACTTGTGCTAGGAGAAAATCTAGACCAAGGTGGAGATGATAGCGGATCACGTAACGGTACAGGTAAAACTACTATTATAAATGCACTAAGTTATGCCCTCTATGGGCTTGCTTTAACAAATATTAAACGCAATAATTTAATTAATAAAACTAACAACAAAGGTATGTTGGTTACGCTGTCTTTTGAAAAAGATAGTCGAGATTATAAAATTGAAAGAGGTCGTGGTCCTAACTTATTAAAGTTTTATGTAGACGGTCAAGAGCAAGAAATGCTAGATGAGTCGCAAGGCGATTCACGTAAGACGCAAGAAGACATTATACATCTATTAGGTATGTCGCATAATATGTTTAAGCATATTGTTGCACTAAACACGTACACAGAACCTTTCTTAAGTATGCGAGTCAATGATCAAAAAGACATTATTGAACAATTACTTGGTATTACAATACTATCTGAAAAAGCCGAAGTACTTAAAGATAAAGTAAGACAAACTAAAGAAGCAATTACAGACGAAACTGCTCGTATTAATGCTATTGAAACTAGTAATACACGTATTGGCGAAACTGTACGTAGTTTGCAAACAAAACAAAGTGCTTGGAATACAAAACAAAAAGAAGATATTGCTAAACTAGAACGTTCAATTGATGAGTTAGAACACTTAGATGTAGAAGATGAACTAGACAAACACGAAAAACTATCTACGTGGTCAGAACAAAATAATTCTATTTTGGCTCTTAAAAAAGAATTAAGTACATTAGAGCCTGCATTAGTACGTGCAAACAGAAGTGTTGAAAAGTCAAAGAAAGACGCAGAAAATTTAGATCAAGGTACATGTCATACGTGTGGACAAGAACTACACGACGAGAAAAAAGAAGAGCTTGAAGTTAAGAAGAATAAAGAACTTGAAGATGCAATATCATATCAGGTTGAAGTAGATAACAAGGTTATTGATGTAACAAAAGCATTAGATGACATTGGTGATATTAATGGTAAACCTACAACGTTTTATGAAACTATTAAAGAAGTATATGATCATAAACAAAATGTAGCACAATTACAAGAAGCATTTGATCGTTCTAAAACAGAAATTGATCCTTATCAAGAACAAATTGATGAATTGAATACTACTGCTATACAAGAAATTAATTGGGATACTGTAAATAATTTAACAAGTTTAAAAGATCATCAAGACTTTATGTTAAAACTACTTACAAACAAAGACAGTTTTATTCGTAAAAAAATTATTGATCAAAACTTATCATATCTAAACAACAGACTTACAAACTATCTTGACAAACTAGGATTACCACATAGTGTTGTATTCCAAAATGACTTGTCAGTTGAGATTACACAACTAGGACAAGATTTAGACTTTGATAATTTAAGTAGAGGCGAGCGTAATAGACTTATACTTGGTATGAGTTTTGCATTTAGAGATGTTTGGGAAAGTTTATATCAAAATATTAATTTATTGTTTATCGATGAGTTAATTGATAGTGGTATGGATACTAGCGGAGTTGAAAACTCTTTAGGTATCTTAAAGAAGATGGGTAGAGAAAGACAGAAGAATGTTTATCTTATATCCCATAAAGATGAACTAGTAGGAAGAGTAACACACGTTCTCAAAGTGATTAAAGAAAACGGCTTTACATCATATGAGAACGATGTAGAAATACACAATGAATGACGATACACACGATAAATTGACTAAGGCATATATGGCATACTTTAAGGCAAACGAAAAGTTTGAGGCTCGTAATTCAGTACGAACACATCGCGAAAGCAGAAAATGGTTACGAGAGATACGTAGCCTAGCTAAACAGCGTATGGACGAGATACACCACAAGCATAATTCCAAGAACGAGGCCCCAGAATCATAGGCAACGGTAAGTACCAATATGCAATGGACTTATCAAGGTGAAAAAGTGGAAGAAATGCCTGAAGGCGTTGAAGCATTTGTATACTTGATAACAAATAAGTCCAATGATATGAAGTACGTAGGCAAGAAACTAGCAAAATTTAAGACAACTAAACCTCCGCTCAAAGGCAAAAAAAATAAAAGACGTGGAACTAAAGAAAGTGACTGGCAAACCTATTGGGGATCTAGTGATAGACTTAACGCAGACGTTGAACAACTAGGCGAAGATAACTTTACTAGAGAAATATTACATTATTGTCCAAGCAGAGGCATTGCAAGTTACTTAGAGGCACGAGAACAGTTTGAACGCAGAGTACTCGAAACAGATGAATACTATAATGGTATTATTAATGTTAGAGTTGGTGGATCAAAAATTCTAAAAGAACACTTACAAAATATATAGGCAAATCAATACAGCACATAAGGATAGCGGGCCAGATAGATAATTCCGCTGTGTAAAGGGTGGCGTGAGAACCACACACGAAACATATTGATTCATACGAACCATAACGATCAATATAGGCTAGTTGCTGTTAGCCAAGAACCACAATGTTCATAAAAACTCTTTAGCAACAGGAACGAAGCGAGAGGTAGCTGGAAACAGCGATGTCGACGTAGGTTGGGAAAGGTCAGAGCCCATTGAACAGTGAAAACACCTACTTCCGAATCTCGGCTGTGACGAACTCACATGAAGTGCAAACTTTGAGATTAGATGGAACCGTAGTAGGTTCCGTCTGACTGAAACAATCTACATGAAGCAATTACAATATTACTACGTAATATTGCTTTAATTCATATCTATTACTTTAATCAAAACGAAGTGTAAGTAGTTTGAGCGTAAGCGATAAACTAATTGTTACGAAGTAACAATTCTAATTGTTCTTATAGATTATCCACATTAGTACTACTGTTAAAACTAAGAAATAGAATATGGGCGAACACATAGAGACTATTTAGTGTAGATCAGGATCTCTTCCAAAACCCGACTTAACACTACTAACTTCGAATGATTCGTATCTGAGCTGTAGATGAGGGTGTGTATCACGCATTGTTTCAATATATTGCTGTACTTCGTCAATACTGTTTACAATATCAATCTCATTATCGAGATTGTCTAATATTCGATATCTTGTAATCATATAGAGTTATTTAATAAGTATTTCTGAGTTCAAAAGTATAAATATAATTAATCGGGAGTTAAACTATGAAAGTATATGACATTTTAGTAGAATCTAAGAAAACAAATAAAGTAGACGAAGGTCCTATTAGATTTTTGAAAAGAACGCTAGGTAAAAATACTGGCATGGGAAAAGCCGCACAATTAGATGTGGAAATTGACAAAGAAGTTAAAAACGTTTTTAAAGACTACTATGCAGTAAGCAAGCAAGATCCTAAACAAAAAGGCATGACTGCACAAGGTCTTGCTAAATTTATTGCCGCAAAAGGATTTGTAAGTAGTCCTAAAGCAGTAATGCAGTATATTAATCAAGATCCTAGTTTAGGAAGACAATTAGCTAAAGGCGGAAAAGCTATTAAGAAAAAAGTTAAATCCGGAGCGGCCGCTGTTACAGGCGCGGCAAGCAAACTTAAGAAAAAATTAGGCAGTCAAGATTCTGGACTAACTCCTCCAGGAGCACAAGGCAATTTAGACCTTGCAGGCGGAAAAATGAACCAAAGTATGTACAGTGAATCACAACTAATGGAAGTTGATGCACAATTATCAAAAGGTCAAGTTATGAAAGTAATTAAACGTTTTGTACAGCAAGGGTTCCAAGCAAATCTAGGTAAAAGCGGAGCAGTTAAGAGAAGTGCATACGCAGATGCTCCAGATGGTGCAGATGGTGCAGAAGCTCCTAAAGCTAAAAAGAGTAAAAAATCTGATGTTGATAAGGCTCTTGATATAGTTAAAAATGCAGGGTATACAATAGCCGGCAAACCAGCTTTAATTAAAAAATAATCCTACCAAAACGGCTGTTGAATCTTTTTAGCAGTTTCTAAATTTTCTTTGATAATATCGTTAAAGATGTCTTGATCCTCACGACACAGTAAGTATGCGTCATCGAGTTGTAACCCACCACGCATCCACCAAACTAACTTCATAATGTTATGTTTGATTTCTTTGACCTCGTTTTCGAGGATCCTAACCTCGCTTAGGATTTTGTCGAGGCTCCACGTTAAGATCCTTAGCCGAAAAAATTACTCTGATCAAAAACAATTGGTATTTCGTAAACTTTCGATGCACCTGCTTCGATCTCTTCTGGTGTTGCAGTAACTTGTAAAGGTTTTTGTGTAAACCTTTCTTTTTGCTCTTTAATATAATCAGCAATTTGATTATATGTTTTTGCTTCAGCACCTTCTAAGAATTCTCTAAGATACTTTGGATTAGTTACAGCTTGCTCATCACCATCAGGTTGAATAGCAACTACATTAGCAACTACTGCATTAATATTAATGTCAGTTAGATTAGCAAAACTTTTTTGGAACCTTTCTAATTTTAAGCCGTCGTCTAATGAATCATCATTAACTGTGCTAAAAATACGTTGTTCCTCAAATGCTTTAATTGCTTGTTGTGTTGACAACTGATATGTTGCAGGTTTAATTTGTACCTTAAACCCGTCAATTTGAAAAGTATCAACATACTCTGTACTAATTAAATTATCAAATACAGTTTGCAAGTTTAACTGAAACTCTTTTGTAATCTCAGTTCCTGGAACAGTAGCACTTAGATCAATTGTTTCTCCAAAGCTAGCCATTCTAATAGCAACTAGAATTGCATCTAAGTCAATACTAGGTGTTTGCCATGCATCTTTGATATTTGGCATACAACTTTGAATCACTTCAACTGTTGCTTGCCCATTTAATAACGCATCTGGTGTTTTAAATGTAATCTCATCTTTGGCAGTCATTGCAAAAACTGGATATTCTCCGTTCTCTGTTTTTGTCAAAGCGTTCTGCGGCCAGTAATGCCCTTCGCTTGGCAACTTGATATAGATTTTAGGTTGTCGTAAATGTTTAACTAATGGGTTACCAACTGGGGCTTGCACCGGCATTGGTTGAGCTTGCGTCGGCGGCATCGGCGGAATTGCCGGGTTTTCTGCTGACGGTTGCTGAGGCATGCCCATTTGCATACCTTTATTTCCCATGTTTGGTGGGATATTATTATCTACCATGTTTATATCTCCTGCTAAATACTATTGTAATAGCATACATATTTATAGCTATATATAATGTGAGTACTTAATAAATGGCAGTAAAAATTGATATTCCAGGAGTTGGAGAAGTAACAGCTGATAATGCGGCTTCAGAAAGAACTCTTAGAGAAATACTTAAAGCATTAGGCGGCAAAACACCTACTGGGCAAACTGGTAGTGGTGGTAGTGGTGGTGCTAGTAAAGAAGCAAGTAAAGCTTCTAAAGAATTTGCTAAGAATACTAAAGATGCTAGTGAAGAAGTAGAAAGTTTTGGCGGAAGATTAGCAAGTATTACTGGAGGAGTACTTAATTCTCTTATATCAGGCCTAGGAGCAGTAGTAGGAGCAATACCAGGATTAGCTACTGAATTAGCCTTTGGTGGACAGCAATTATCAGATTTTACAAAACATCTTCCTATTCCAGGACTTACAATGTTATCTGGTTTATTAGATGGACAA
>Ga0209336_10000144_pt1 | contig 35211 bp, 14 predicted proteins | sample LinPmetageLP32_FD_184042 | JGI IMG/M metagenome (GOLD analysis project Ga0209336, IMG submission 184042) | Marine viral communities from the Pacific Ocean - LP-32 (SPAdes) (version 2) | ecosystem: Environmental > Aquatic > Marine > Oceanic | place: Pacific Ocean | collected 2009-08-23
TTGTATCTTATATCACCATTAACAGGAGATCCATTTCTCTGTGCAGTTGTACCTACTGGAAGTTTAATTCCACCTGTTCCACTGAAATCTGCACCATCGGTAGTGGTTTCAAATCTCTTGGAGTTGTTGTGGTAAAGTTCTACTGCTCCATCATTTGTGGCAACGATCATAGATTCGTCACCTGCTGCATTTCTTACTCGTAATACATTAGTATCAAGTCTTAAATCACCAGTTCCTGAATCCTGAATATATGAATTACTTCCATCGTGATAAATCTGTAAGTCATCACCAGCACCAGCAGTGAACTTACCATTATCAGGAACTCTGACTTTGCCATCAGAAGTTACACGAAGTCTTTCTGTTGGTGTTGCTGCTCCGTCGGCTGTTGTGTAAAATACCAAACGACCTGGCATGTCATCTGCGCCAGGAGTTCCATCAACTTCTCCTGTGATTTTTGCCCCTTCAACTAGTTGTGATCCATCAGCACCCTGAAAAGAAAGGAATCCAAATTTACCCGAACTGCCAATTATAGTATTACTTCCTGCTGATGATCCGCCCGTCGCCCCAAGAACTAACAATGGACCACCGCTGCTGTCATTATGGATGAATGAAAGAACACGATTTGCGTTACTTGTCCCTTCAAGATTTAGCAGAGGACCGTATGACGTACCATTAAAGTAATTAGTACGAGCACTTGTGTTTCCAAGTATCACCCTTTGACTGGAATCAACACGAAGTGCTTCACTACCAGAAGTCTCTACTGTAAATGTATCAGCAGCAGGGAATCTTAATGCAGTGTTAGTATCACCAGAATGAATAATTTTGTCTACAATGGTTAGGTCACTAGCAAAAAACGCAGCGCCTGCTTGATCGATTGACGCATAAAGATTGCTACTACCATCAAAAGCAGCAAAAGCATAGTCAGTGCCATTTACGTTAGTACTTAATGCGCCATTTACTGTGAAACGAGTGCTCGTGACGAAACTAGTGAAAGATGCTTCAGAACCACCAACTGTTCCACCACTAATATTACCTGTTACGTTACCAGTTAAAGCCCCAACAAATGATGAGGCAGTTAGTGCTCCAGTGCTTGAGTTAAAGGTAAGATTAGTGCCACTCCTAGGTGGAAGACCTCCTGACGCAGCAGTAACAAACAGTGGGAAGCAAGTAGTATCAGTTGACTCATCAGCAACTGTTACGTTTGTGGATGTAGTAGCAGTATCAGCATTACCAGTTACATCACCAGTTACGTCACCAGTGATGTCTCCAATGAATGAAGTTGCTTGGATAGACTTGTTAGCAACCCACTTAGTCCCACTATGAGTATAATTAAAGGTAGCACCTGCACCATCAACAGTTAAACCTGCGCCATCAGCTGCAGCAGAATTTGCAGCACCTTTAGCAACAGTAATGTTGAGATCTGAAACGTCAAGTGTTGTGGTATTCAGAGTTGTGGTTGTTCCATTAACTGTTAAGTTGCCGGAAAGTGTCAGATTTGTACCACCAATAGTGCCAACTGTAATATTAGGTGTTCCTGTCAGACCTGATGCAAGAGCAGCAGTTCCTGAAGTATCTTGGTTACCTGCAGCATTTACACCAGGTAAATTAATTGCAGCAGTGCCATTAAATGATACCCCACCGATAGTTCTAGCGGTTGCCAGAGCAGTCGCTGTAGCAGCATTACCTGAAGTATCTTGATTACCTGAAGCATTTACACCAGGTAAATTAATGGCAGCAGTGCCATCAAAAGATACCCCACCAATAGTTCTAGCGGTTTCTAATGCTGTTGCAGTTGCTGCATTTCCAGTTGTATCCTGGTTACCTGCAGCATTTACACCAGGTAAATTAATTGCAGCAGTGCCATTAAATGATACCCCACCAATAGTTCTAGCGGTTTCTAATGCAGTCGCGGTGTCTGCGTTACCCGTTACATCGCCAGTTACGTTACCAGTGATTCCTGCAGCAACACTTAAGGTTGTTCCATTTAGTAATTCAAGAGTTGTGCTATTCCATCTACCCGTGATTGTCTGAGAACCTGCTTTAATATGAGCAAATTCAATAATGCCATCTTCAGTACTATTACTGGCATCACTAATTTTACCAGTTATCTTTGCATAATTTCTCTCTACACCAGTATCACTCTCTCCAGCAAACTTAATCTGTCCAAGATAATCTGCATCAGCAGGTGATGCACTATTTCTATAAAGTTTTAGTTCTGGACCAGCAGAACTACCGGTATCAGTATCAGTTAATGTAACATCGGTAAAGTCAGCAGTGGCTCCTGGAACGGCTACACCCTTGATACCAGTATATCTTGCGCCGCTTACATATGCACTCTTTCCAGAGAAACTAACTCCATTTGGTAAATTTGTTCCAACAAAATGAAGTGTGCCTGCCTGGTAGTCAAAGAACCATTCATCACTATTACCAGAACCAGCACCAAATACTTGAGTTCCGCTACCTGCAGCGTTAGAGGCATCACCAGAGGTATGAATATAAACCTTTACTAGGTAAGTTGATCCAATTTCTGGAGGAATCCAGTCTGTTAAACCAGTTTTCCAAGTTCTACTAGCAGTTGCAGTTACGTCTGCGGTAGTTTCATCTGGTGCGGATGTTGGATATACAGTGACTACACCAGAAGAAGATCCTGGCATCACGCCAGGAATGAGGTCTGCCTGAGACCAAACGTTATTTCCTCTTAAGAGTAGAGGACTTGATATTGATTCGTTGGTTGCCTTCTTGTTTGCATTGGTGTCGGTCTTGGCACGTCCGTAAGCAAGCTTCTTCCAAAGATAATCAACCTTTTGTGTTTCTGAAATTGCCATTTACTTATTAACCTTAGGAGATGGAGAGAGATGTTACGGATTGACCGGAGGTCAATGCAATTCGTATCAAAGCAACATTACCAGTAGCATTACTAAGATTTTCCTCACCAAGTGTCATTGTATAACTTCCACTTAATGATGTGCCTGCAATAATTCTATCACCTGTTGTTTCTGCACAACCATCACTACCGTTTCCACCTGTACCGCTTCCTGGAACACCAGATCCAGCGAATGCAGTATCCGCTTTTAACCAACCATTGATACCACTACTACTATCTATACCAGTTCCGGGTGCTGCTACCCAGAGACCAGCAATACCAGAAGAAGCAATGGTAATATTAAAGTTTGCAGTTGTTTGTCGTCGGAAGGCAAAGGTGAAGTATTGCTTTGCCGGAGAAGAACTTCTATCTGGACCTGCTGGAAGATAACCAGAAGAGAAGTTTGTTTGGTCAAACTTAATGACTCCAAGTCTTATAATCGATTCTTTGATTCCAATTGTGCTTATAGTCAAAGCCTCAGTGTATGGTTGATTGGTATAGAAGTTTGTGCTTCCACTAAATGCTGGATTATCAGCAGTTTCATCTTTAAAGTTATAGATTCTTAATCCATCATCATCAAAGGTGGAACCAAGAGAATCAGCAACCGCAATTGCAATCTCACTAATTCCACTTTGTGCTGCGGTATGAACCTGAACATTTGTAGCAATATCAGATCCATAACCACTGATACCATTTACATTACGAGCACGAGTCTTAACTCTACTAATAGTTCTTACGCTTGAAGAAGTGATTGGAACCGTAAGATTGCCAATTGCATATGCAGATGAAGTGCCAATATCTACTTTTGGAACACCACTAGCAAGCATAGTTGTAGAACCATCAATCTGAGCATATGTGTAATCTGTATCAGTAATTGCGTTTGATGATGTTCCCTCCTGATTACTTCCATCATCAACTTCAACAATGTTAGTCTGGTTAGTATGACACTGCCCAACCAAATTAGAGATTGTTACACCAGAAAGTGTTAAAGTTGGAGAACCAGAATTATAGTAAGGAATACCAGAAATATATCTAAATGTTCCTGCAGTTCCCTGGACAATACTTCCCGTAGCAGAAATGCTTGGACTTGCTGTTAAGTTATCTTTCACAAATTTGACCGTATTTGTAGAACCTTGAGCACTGTGAACCAGTTGCATACTATTTGCACCGGTTGCTAACGATGCAACAGACTTAGATACTCTTGCCTTAAATCCTTTATAAAAACTGGGATAGTAAATACTGCTTGCAAAAGTTGTTGATGAACCTGAAGAATTTAAGAGTTGATAATCACTTTCAGAATCAATTATAAGGCTTGTGTAAGTTCCTGAATCATCACCAGTTGTAAGTGCCCTACTTCCATCAGTAGATCCAGTTACACTTGCAGAGAGTGTTCCGCTATTTGCATCATATGCAAAAGTTGTTATAGGACCAGCAACTGCTGTTCCACTTGATACTCTTATTACAGTATCGTCAGCACTTAATCCACTAACACCATTTGCAGTAAATCCAGATGCAAGTTTTGGTGAAGTTCCTTGACTAGATGTATTCGCAATTGTTTTAGTGCCTAGATTAGAAGGAGCAGCAACATCATCTTGATAAACCTTGATTGCTGTAGTTGTGCTCTTTGGAATCTCAGCTGGATCCGTTGTTGTATGATTTGTAATCGTGAGATTAACAGTATCTGTAGCACCACCACTGCTTGTACCATCTGCCCACTGGTGAGATAATCTTCCAGCAGATCCACCTGGTCCGCCAGCAGCGTTGTCTGTAGTTACATTTAGGACTGAAGTTCCATCACCCCAGTTAACAGTAAATGCTGCACTTACGCCAGTTGCATTTGCTGTGGTGTTATCAAGATGCAATGTGTGATAATTGCTAGGTCCGCCAGCATTATCAATAACATAAAGATCATTTCCAGTCAGTGCTGATCCACCAGAGGATGCTCTGAATAGACTGAACCCCATTACAGGAGCAGGAGTGAATACTGTAATAAAGTTACTCTTAGTCAGAGATTGAGAGTGTCCTGCACCTACACCAGAAGCATTTCTTGCTACAACTGTTACATTATAGGTTCCCCCTGCAACGTCTGTATATGCGTGTGAAGGTGTTGAATCTGTTGTATCAAGAGTGCTACTTCCATCACCCCAAGTAATGTCAAAACGATTAGCGTTACCTGATGATGTAATTGTTAAAGTTACATTGAGTGTGGCAGCACCTGCAGCGGTGTTTGCAGTGAATCCAACATCTGTTACGGCAGTATTCTTAATGATATTAAATGATACTTCATTCAGATCATCAATACTATTAACAATTGATGATGAAGTTGTGAATGTATTAAGTGCTCCACCAGTGGTTAAACTTCCATCACTCGCAGATCCTAACTTGAGATCTCCACCTGTTCCATAATAGTTGAGTGCAGTAACAATACCAACATTTAAAATTGATGTGTTTGAGGGGTATGCATCTACTCCACCAGTTGTTCCAATACCAACGTTACCACTAGAGTCAATTGAAACTCTAGTAGTGCCTGATGTTAATAACTCAAGCAAGTCTTCATCTGCCCCAGCAGCAGATTCTGCCCTAATAAATGTATCTCCGTCTACGTCCTTTACTCCACCAAGAGACCCCCATGACTCACCAGCACCAAAACCTTCAAATTGTGAAAGTTGAGTATTATATCTAACCTGACCGAACGTTACTGCAATTCCAGAAACAGTTCTTTGAGCAGTAGTTCCTGATGGAACTTTAATAAAACCAGTACTATCAAAAATTGCTGCACTACTAAACGTAGAAATACCAGTAACAGAAAGACTACCACCAAACGTGGCGTTGCCTGTTGAGGATGCAATAGAAACTGTGGATGAGTTTGATGTGTTGCCGTTTAAAATTAAGTTACCAGCATGGGTAAATTGCAGAGAGCTGGCGCGTGTTTCGTCTGCGTTTTCGTTCTTCGCTTGAAAAACTAACTCATTAGGTGTTGAAACGACTCCAAAGTTAGTGACATTCACTCTACCAGCAAATGTAGAGATACCAGTAACAGAAAGACTACCAATACCAGCATTACCTGCTAAATGAAGGTCTCTCCACTCTTGGGAAGATGAACCCAAATTAAACAATGATGTAGTATTGGGGACAATATTAGAATTAACATCTGCCTGGAACTCAACGTTATCGTTGGCATTATCGCCAAGTTGAATTGTGCCAGAAGAACCACCACCAAAGGTAACTACTCCTACAAAGAAGGAATCGCCAATAACATGTAATTGACCGCCAACTGTTACATTTTTATTAACACCAAGACCACCGTCAAGTTGTACTGAACCAGTATCTGCATTACCTAGTGTGTTCTGAGTGGTATCTGTAAAGTTCGTAGCACCACTAAGAGATGCGGCCCCATTAATACTGAGGGTATTGACAATAGCCTGTCCAGTAACTTGTAAGTCGCCATAGACATACTCAGCAATTGTTCCAGTAGATGCTGGTCCTATAATCTCAAGTGGATATCTTGGATTGGCAGTATTAATACCAACCGAATTACCAGCACTTACTCTAACAGCAAATGCTTTTCCATCTTCTCCACTACTGTCTGCAACTAAAACGTCGCCAAGGGCAGTAGTAATTCCTGAAATTCTTGCATTGGTAACTCCAATACCACCAATTACATGAAATGTATGTTCAGGTATTGAGGTATTGACACCAATTTTGTCATTATCTGGGTTAACAACAAATAAATTGCCATTAACCTCAAAACCATGTTTAATTACAAAATTCTTATTGATTGCCATTCGGGTTCACTCTCCCCCGTGCTACTTTTTAATATTTATACAGGGGAGAGGTTTAATTATTATCTAGTATCATTCCACCACCATGTGCCAGCTGGGTCATCATAAATTCCATTCATAAGATAAAATTTATAGGTGGTATTCCGGTTAGTTGATAACCATCCCGTCAACCCAGCATTATCACCAACATCCCTTAATTGATATGATTCTCCAATTGTCTTCTCTTTCCAATTAATATCACTCTCATAAATATTCATCAATTTTGAACCTACAACATTCGTATTAAAACAATACCATCCCACCTGGGCATAACCAGCCATCGCATTATCCAACTTACCTTGAATTGAAGTAAAATGAACCGCGCCGGGAGGGACATCACCTTCCAGAAATACTCCACCTAATGCTCCTTGAACTATATATTTTGTTCTATTTCCGTTAAAAGGTGGGGTTGAATCATGCCCAGGAGTTCCAGGGGGCATCGTTGTTGGTAATGACCTGAAGTCTTGAAAGGTATAACTTGGATTATGTGCGTATCTATCCATTTTATTAGAACCTATTCTATAGTATCTCCACAGAGGGTATACACGATACCTCTTAAGAACCGGTGGTGGTGGTGCAACATAATACTCACATGAACCATCGTCCAAAGTTGCACCCGGAGTGGGATTTAGGGGAGCGTCGCCGTTTGGGCCCAAAGTGGACGCCATGCAACCAAGAATATGAGGTACGTTAACAGTAACAGATGCATTGTCGTTTACAGCCTTTCCTGCTTTATTATATACTGTTGCACTATAGCTATAAACAGTCTTACCTCCTTCGCGAGCATTAGAATATGATGTAACCGATACTGATGAATTGCTAGTTAAGTTTGCCGATGTTATATCCCCAATTCCAGGGCCACCAATAATTCTATTATCATTTGTTCTTTCATCTTTTAGATTATCTTCTGAAACATTACTAACAACCCACTTAACGGTATATAGATCTCCACTATTAACAGATGCAGGATCACATGTTAGGGTGATAGTTGGTGCAGCAGGTGCTGATGATGGAAATATATTTACAGTTACAGTAGCTACTAGATATTCAGTATCCTCTGAACTATCATTATATACATCTATATTAAATGTTTCTGCACCTTCCGTCACATAATCTTCTTTGGGTTTAATGAATATAAATGCAATACTGCGATCTAAGTTAGTCCCACCCGCGATTAAATTGCCATACTTATCAGATACTCTATCAATTTCTGCGTTTGGAGCAAACGTTTCAAGATCTCCGTACACATAATAGTAACGACTATTACGAATTGGACGATACCCAGTGGGTGGTCCGGGATGTTGCCCACGGTTACGACCGGTAAACACGTCATCAAAATCCTCCTCATCATCTACTTCCCTACCAGACACTGCATACCATAATCTAGTACCAGCAACATTAGTAGTTTCAATCCTAAAGGAATATAAAAATCCCTCTGATAGTGATGCAGTTCCACCAGTTGCATTAATACCGCTGGAGTCGCTGGTGCCATATCCATGTACCGTATTAAATTGATAAATTGGTTTTGAAGTATCTTTTAAGTTAAATTCTAATGCATCGCCTATTCGGCCAAATGTCGATAGTGAGTCTCTATTAGCACTAGACTTATATAATTTAATTTCAAAATCTTTATCTCCATCATCAAAATAGTCTTCCCTAGGTATTATTTCTTTCGATACTTCCCAGTATGGAGTAAATTTTGTAGCAGTTGAAGTAGCAACTGCACCAGAAGTATCTCCTTGATTTGTAACATATCCTTTAAAGACTAATCTTAAATCGCCTCGATTGATGTCAAAGTCGGGAAAAGTAGTGCGACTAACTGTACCTGCATCAGCAAACGCATTGCTAGAATCCGCAACGGCAAAATATATGTCAGCGCCAGTTGAATCTGCCAATGATGGATTGAGATGCCATGCTCTAAATCTTACAGTTATCTTATCATCAGTTTCTGCATATTGAATAGTACCATAGTCATCTTCACGTGTATTTCCGTCTCCAAATGCCATGGCATATACAGGAGTACTAAAACTAGTATTAACAACACTAAAAGAATGTGTAGAATGAGTACTGGTTCCAGGAGTGTTAAGTGCTATAGTACGTGCTTCATCTCTATACAGTTTAACCACAAAATTTTCAGTAGGTTCTGTTACTCCATCCCCTTTTACTCCAATGTCGAAGGTTTCTTGTCCTAGTCTAACAAAACTAGAATTTAACGAAGTTGGATTAACTGGAAATGAACCTGTAGTAGAAGTAAACTCATTTGCATCAACCGCACTATTATCCGATTTAAAAATCTTCCAGTATATGACAGAGTTAGTTGCTATACTATTGGTATCTACCGTTAAAGTAAGAGTTGCCCCCTCTTCGACACTAGTACTACCACTAATAGTTGCTCCTGGATTTATAGAAGTATCTAGAATTCTAATATGTCTTGGGAGACTATCATCTGGGTTAGTTCCTGCTGTACTATCAGCAATTATAGTTCCAGAACCAACAGGGTATTCGATTTGTAATCCAAAGAATTGACTACCTTCTGTTGAAGAATCTTCTACTGCTTGAATAGTAAATGAACCTGTGCCTTGATTTGATGTGCTGAGGTCACCATCACCATTCCATATAGCATACGCATCAGGATTGTGTAAAGTAAATCTAGAAGTTACTGTTGCAGTTCCTGAAGTAGCAACAAAGTCTGCATTTTGAGATGTTACATTTTTAATATACCACTTGACTGTAGAACCATTTGGTATATCTGTGGTAGCAAAATCAATTTGTCTTGCAGGTTCTCCTTCACTGATAGAATTTTTTGCTCTTGCGTTCAGATTACCACCAGGTCCATCAGCAGTTAAACTAGTAAATTTTGCAACTGGAGCAGTAAGAGAAGTATCTAGTGTAGTAATAACACCATTAAAAGTAGCTACTCTATTCTGAGGTATTCCATCAGGATCGGAATATATGTGGAATCTCCAATCTTGGTTTCCACCAATAAAATCAGTCTGTGAGTCTTCAGTTGGATTTATATTAAATGAACCAACTGTTAAACTACCAGATTTGAAGGTTCTAAAAGTACCACTCATAAATTCAAAATCATCCACAGTATACTGACTACCGCCACCATTTGGTAGCAGTCTAGTTATCTTCCAATAAAATGGAGTATTTGCAGGAATATCATCTGTTCTAACATTAACATCTAATGAACCACTTTCTAGTACAAAATGTTTTGACTGTCCTGTAATAGTACTGTATGTGATGTCACCGGCATTCCATCCTTTAGACACTACATTAGTAATAGACATCCTAGGATTAGGAGGTGTTACTGGTGGAGGAGGAACAATCTCTGGAAGAGGAACAAATACTGGTTCTGGGACAACATCTTCTTCTACAACAATAAGATCCGTGTCTGCGGGTCTTTCTATAAATTCTGGAAGAAATCTTGATTGTATTTCTGCTAAACTAATTACAACTTTAGCATTGCCAGTTGAACCACCTAAAAATGAAGAAATTGTATCTTGTCCAGTTCCTTGTAATCCGGAAAGAGTTGTTCCAGATGCAAGTATCTCAGCATTACCTTCACTTCTAACAAAAATATCAGTGGTTGCATCAGGAATAATAAATCCAGAACCACCGCCTCCACCAAAGTTGTCATTGCCTTGTCCACCAGTAGCACCACTACCGCCCCATCCTCGATTTATGATAGCACCACTACTTCGTCCACCTGTTTTAAGAATATTATATCCTGCTTTAAATCCTCTAGAAATATTTCTTGTATTTGTTACTTCAACTCCACCAAAATCAAATTTTACACTAGAACCTTTACTTTCACAAGGGTCAGGTTGCCCATTAAATTGGAAAAGATTTCCCTTAGAACATCTAATCGTTCTACCACCATCAGGTATTAATGCTTTGGTATCTGGAGCAATTGGATTATTGTTTGAGGCAGAACCAATAACACCTGTTAATGTTAAACCACCAAATTGAATTGGAGCAGTGCCACCACCTCCACCTTTAAATGCACTACCACCTGACATAGAAACACCACCACCTGAACCACCTGGTCCTGATACATTAGCATCTCCACCACCTCCAACACATGCAAGTAGTCTACCACCTTTGAAAAGATATGGTGTGTTAATATATTCATTTAGACCAGCAATTACATACTCTGTATTTGCTTCCATATTGAGTCTCAAATATGAGAACCCACCTTCACCCCCAGCATTTCCATTAACATCATTTCCCTTTCCACCAAACAGTTTGACATCAACTTCAAGATCTTGATTTGAATAGAAAGAGTAATATTCAATCTCTCTGACATTAGTAGAACCAGACCTTTCTATTGTTAGATCACCATTATCCAAATTATTACTACTTAGAATAGCAAAGTTATTATTATGACGAATTCCTTCAATAGTAATAGTATTGTCTCTACCATCAAGAACAATAAAATCTACAGTATCAGTATATACTGTATTTGAGAATGAAGTTTGTCCAAGAGTTCGTGTTGCAAAAGAAGTGTCTATAGCACTTATTTGGCAGAGTATGTTTTTAGCAAACGCATAATCTGCACTAATTGTTAGATTTGAGGTATATCCAGATTCTTTGTATGGAGTGTATGGGTGAGCACCTCTAATACTATATTTTATCTCATATGAGTTAAGTATAGTTTCTTCTTCTAAAGTATCATATGGTTGTTCCGTTGTAACGGTCATGGTGATACTACCAGGACCGTCATTTAAACTATTACTAATTAATTGCAATTCGTCAGAACTATATTGACTCGCACCACCCTCTCCACCAGTTGCTCTAACTGAATTTCTAACTTCAGCAGGAGTTGTAAATCTAATAATTGCTTTTCCTACAATTTCGCCATCATCTAATTTTACAGTTTGTGGTGAAATATCAAATGTTCCGTCACTAACAGAGATAATAAAATCTCTGAAATCATTTTCATTTCCTGTTTGAATATTCTCACCACCACCATCTAAATTAAATCCAATACTTCTACCAGCAATAATATCACCTTGATTTGCATCTTGAGTAAAGTCTTGAAGAATTCTTAATGAGTCTGATGTTCTACCAGCTTCAAAATTACTATAAACATCATAAGTTGTATTAGTTTTTAAAGATACTGTTTGTGTTTCTGGAGAAAGTCGGTTAAATCTTACAACTTTTCCCCTAGATGGTTCAATGTCAGGATTAAACCCATACCAAGGAACTTCTACAAACTCAATATAAGTACCTCTCCCTAGTTTACTATCACTAGCGTTTTTGGTTACCTTAAAGGTAAGGTCAACGTTTACTGCGGGAATCGGGTCTTTTCCTACACTACCGCCAGTGGTTGGTGCAATTGCTCCACCGCCGCCGCCGCCTCCTCCACTACCGTCACCGATAGTTTTGTCTGTACCATTAGCACCATCATATGCAATAATACTACCAGATGATGGATTGGTAATCCTATAAACATCAAAAGAATTTACATAACCACCATCTCCTCTTACACATACTGTATCTACATTACTCTCAACGTTACACCAACCAAGTTGAGAATCTCTATATGTCTGAAGAAAATAAGACTGACCACCACCATTAACATATAGTCTATTATCTGCAGTTTTTAAAAGTTTGGTAGATGATTCGTTTACAACAACCGTTTCCCCCCAAATTACAACAACTCTATAGCTGTCTGTTGTGTTAAGAAGTTTTTTTCTTACAGTGGGACTCGAAAGGGGAGAAGACGATTTAATATAAAAACCATAATCAATCTTATCTTGTGGATTTGAACCAGTTCCAGCAATAGGATTATAATTTACTACCGTTGCTTGTTTAGTTTCTGTTAATACACTACCTTGCGAATGCTGAATCCATTCATTTGCATTTACTCCACCAAATCCAGATGCGTCTTTAGATCCGCCACCACCACCGCCGCCGCCACCAGCGATAGCTAACCATTTTGGTTCTCCACTTTTGATAATAAAAGAAGACGCTCCTCCACCACCGCCAGTACCAGATATTCCTCCTGGACCAGAGTTACCTCCTTTTCCGCCGTTTGCAGAATCATTTCTATTAGAAGTGGCGGCGGTATCTAAATCAAACGAGTATCCTCCAGAACCACCATTAGCAGATGTTCCAGTTGTTCCATCACTACCTTTTGTTCCAGCAGCAAGTATATATTCAGTAGGTCCTGAGTTATTAATTTCAAAAAGTTCAGAAGAACTGAATTTAAATTCTCCAGTTTTTCCTCTACCACCAGAACCACCTAAAGAGGAAATATTTTCATTTCCTCCGTTTCCTCCAGCACCAGATGCTAGGGTAAAAGTTACATCTACTGCTTCTGTAGGAATACCAACTCTTTTAGATTGTCCAGCAGTAATAGATTCTGTAAGAACTGTTGTTTGAATTCGATTTACTACCGATTCAACCCTTTTTATACCGGTTATTCTTTCCGAATAATCTCCATCAATAAATCTTATATCCGCAACTGCACTAACATTTTCTCTATTCTTTTCCCACCATTGAAATTCTAATCTATAATCATCCCAAGGAAATCTAGTATCGGATAAACTTGCTTTTGTAGAAGTTGTTCCACTATCAGGATTAAGAAATGTAGTAGTAGTAATAGGTTGTGTGTTGATTATAATATATGGTCTTACGTTCAATGTAACAGTGTCAGATGTTACTGCATCATTGACCGCATTACCAGTGTCAAACTCTCCACCTACTGTGGTTGGAATATAATCAAGAACACAGTAATATTGATTTAAATGACTACCTGGAGATAATGTATTATGAACCGTTAATGTATTTGTAGTAACACCACTATAAATGACGCTATTTGTAAGTTTAATAGTCTCACCACTAATTTCATTAATCTCATACCATTGATATGAAATATATCCCTGGTCTTTTGCAGTATGAGGAACACCAGGGGTTTGGTTATCTAAACCTGCATCTGTTGGAGCAACAGCATCTGCTTCCAATACATCAATATCACCAATTTCTGCCTCATCACCAGTTAGGTAATATGTTGAGGCAGCAAGAGTGAAAGTTCCATTTTGATTATGTTCAGATGTAATTGATGTAGGTTGAGTATCAATTCGTATATAAGGACCGTTAACATCAAGTGATGTGTATATATCTCTGCTTATTCTACTCATCCGAAGTTCTGACCCCCAATGATGCCATATAACCCTGAAGTATTTAGACTAGATACATCAAACGATTTAAACGAATATATGTCAATAGCATTGACTGCTTGAGACATAACAGGAACAACTCCACCTGGCCATTTTACTGAAACTCTATTTTCAACAGCAAAAGGAGTGATGCGGACATCATCAATATCAACAGTATAGAATGCACCAGACGGTTGAGTGAACTTAACCGTAAGCGACATTGCACTTGCATCCGAAGGTGGATTTATCAAATTTATTTGAGTTACAGTTGCAGATAATGTAACTTCAAAATTCTGACCTGTGGAAAGATCCAAGGTCAAAACACCAGCACTTTGAGTAACACTGTTGTTAATCTCAGAGAAACTTCTCAAATAAGTGTGAGAGTTTGATGTAGTAATGCCAGAAATGTATACATTATTGCATGTTGCAAGTCCGGTCACATTTGTGTTAGTAATTGTTGCCCCAGCACCAACAATATAACCAGCACCAACATTATCAATATGATATGGTCCTGAAAGCGTGGAGGTTCCAGAAACTAAAGTATTGGTTTCAACAATCAAACTACCAGTGATGCGGGTATCATCATGAACATGAAGACTTGTTCCAGCAAGACCGGCAATTGCTGAACCGACAGTCAATGAATATCCAAGTAGGAAATCACCAGCAGCGCCACCATCTGGGATAGAAGTACCAATACCAACAGAACCGTTTAGAACATCCTCATATGAAAGGTTATCTCCTTGTCTAATCCAACCAGTTTGGTTTGCATTAAGATTAACTAGGTTTGAACCATCGCCATAGTAGAAGAGGGTTTGTCCAGCACCTACAGAGAATACAGATACACCAATTCCAGCAAATTCACCTTCAGTAATAGAATGAATTCCAACTCCAGTTATATTAGAAACTGTTCCGCCAATATTAGTTGGACCAGAAATTACACTAAACTGTCCAGTAACAGTTAATCCTGCTCCAATAACAAAGTCTTCATCAAAGAATACTGGACCTCCAGTTACATTCAGCGCAAATCCATTTGCTGTAGTTCCAATACCAAGATGTCCATCATTATCAACAGAGAATTGATTTACATCACCTAAAATCTGAAGTCTATTTTCTCCAGCAGTTGTAGTTTTAATACCAATTCTTTCAAAAATATCTTCTTTAGTATCTGTTTCAAGAGATACAGTTCCAAATGACCTCCACTCGTTACTTAATGTATAAATCCAACCAGCATTTCCACCATCAATAGGGTTTGCATTGAATACCAAATCTCCAGGGTTACCAGAGAGAGATGGAGTGCCAAGTCCTACAGTATACTTTCTGGATACGGAAGCATCACCTTGTAAGAATAGGTTATTTGATTCTACACCCTTATCAGACCTTACTGTAAGTTTATTGGAAACAATAACAGGTCCATTAAATTCAGAAATTGCTTCTTTGTTTAATCCACCATTAACTTTAATTGAACGAGCGAAATTACTTTCAACTGCAGAAACTACATTGATACTTCTGAGTGTTAAAATATCTTCACCTTCAACAGTTTCTACTGGGGTGTCAAAGATTTCCTCACGACCAGTAATAGTACTTAATCTCTTATTACCAGAGTATGAAATACCTTTGTCATTCATACCTGTGTAGAAGTTGATACCACCCGATCTCTTTGTAGATTGTGAAATCAATTCTTCTTCAGAAGTAATTTCTCTATCTTGTTTATCTGGGAAAGCAGTTGAGTAGTTACCGGGACCATAACCAACATATTCAAAGGTATGACCAGAAGCACGAATAATAGAGTGTCTTCTAAATTCTACAGGTAAGACGTTAATTCTCTTAATTGTAGAGTATAGTGGGTGTTTTGATGCTTTTGTTCCTAATACGCCACGGAAAACAGTAATATTGTCATTATCTTGAAGAGCATTTGAATTGGTAGCACCACTTAAACTACTAGTCGCAGTTGTGGTTCTAACTCTCACAATTTCATCATCAATTTGGAAGTAATCGCCAATATTAATATCGTATTGTGCTGCTCCTGCAATTCTAATGGTAGGAGATGTTAATGTATCAATAGCAACGGAAAGTGTTGTGGTGATGCCAGCGTAACTTTCAACTTGTCTTCCACCAAAGTTTTCATTATCAGAAGTAATTACACCTTTGTTTGCAGCAAAACCTTCTGGATATGCTATCTGCGTTCCAGTTGCAGTCGGTGCAGTAGTTCCGACACCAACGTTTAGTTTAAACGCATATGATGGAATGGTCAGATCGTCAGCAATCTCTGTAATGCTAAAATTGCCATTATACAAAGATTGATTTGCACCATCCATTCTAATTTTTTGTCCTACCGAGAACCCATGTGGTCCACTAGAAACTACGGTAGCAATACCAGATGTACTATCATAAACATAAGAACTAACATTCGCAAGATATCCAGTATATTGGAATTGAGAATTTGTAAGTAATGTTGGATCTAAACCTGCAGGTGCTGTTACTGGGTTTAAAACAGAAGAAGCAGATTCTACTTCAATTAGATTGGTTTGTCCTGTCGCAATTCCTGAAATTCTATACAGATCATTATATCCCTGAAGACTATCAGAAGAAATACCTGAAATTTTTATAACTTCATTAGTGCATTCTTTAATACTCTGAACTTCAAAAATTGCTGAAGTGTGACTAGCAATTGTAGCAATTCCACTAACAGAAATTGTATTACCAATACCATAGGCAGAACCACCATCCATGATTCTAACTTCTGTGATACTTCCTGCAGCACCAACAATAACTTTTGCAGTTGCAAAATTACCAACAATTTTACTACCATCAGCATTAGTTAGTTTTGCATTATAAAATATTTCATCTGTTGCAGAACCAGTACCATAATTAGTACCACCATCTATAATGGAAACTTTTAAAATTCCATTTAATCCATGATCAACTGAGGTTGTAATAGTATGTGCAATTCCAGTTGAAGATGATACAATATTGGAAATATTATTACCAATACTAGAATTTTTTGAATACCCTTCAAATGATTTTCTAGTAATACTATGTCTCTTATCTGAGATGTCAACCTGGCCCATCAATGAAGAACGAACATGTGACTGTGCTGCTGCAGGGTCAGAAACAGGATCATCTCTTCTCAGTTGAGGGAAGAGTGACTTAACAGGTTGAGAAAACTTTTGTTTTGTAAACGGAGCAACAGTTGGTTCAACAGAGGCATCAAGTAAAGTTAAATAATAAACACCATCTTGCTCTGCTCTTAAATATTTTTGTCTCTCAGCAATTCTATAGGTAAAGTAAATACCTCCATCAAAATCTCTTCTACAGAAAGTTGGAAGATTGGTGTCTCTTTGATGTATGTTGTTCTGGAATATACCAGGATTTTTAATAAGATCGACAGTAAATGATTTGGCACTACTGATTCCGGTAACAGTAAAGGAACCATTAAATCCAAGATTATCTAATCCATTAACATTATTAAAACTCTTAACCTTACTAATATCAACAGTATTACCAATTTGTAGTTTATGGGGGACTTCAGTCTGGAATACTGCATCTAAGTTAAGATTATCCCATTTACTTTCACTAATAAATCGCATATTTCTATGGTCATTGCTATTACCCAAACTACCTGAACCAAAGAAAGTATTAACTTCAGATTGAGTTACACTCGAACCACAAGTGTCTTGTAAGATAAATCCTTCAACAGGAGGTCTTGATACCCCAACACTATTTTTGGGGATTACGTAACGAACATGATACAGTTTATCAAAACTGCTTCTTTCATCACGTTTTCTATCAAAGAATGTTCTTGGAGTAGCATTTCCTAATGCAGTTGAACCAAGACTGACAATTGCTGGGAAAATTGTGTTTTCTGTTGCAGCTGCAGATACATTTACATACCAATGATTATTAAAAGTATCATACTGTATAGGATGCCCAAATTGACCAGGAACCTTATCACTTACTCTACTAATAATACGCAGTTCCCCACCTTTTGAGTTGATATTAATTGGAATATCATTTATAGCGTCAGTTTCACTCTGAGCAAGTTTAATATTATATGGTCTGGATGATGGAATATCAGTAGATTCTGTAACAACATAATAAATTGTATCAGGAACTAAACCATCTGGAAGTTGACCAGTGGTAGAAAGAACTCTTACACTCTCACCGTTAAAGAAGTTATGAGTTTCTTCTAAACTGATTACATTAGTAATATTACCAACACTAGATGAACCAATTTGGTTTACTCCCGAACTGTCTCTAGAAACCTTAAATATCTTTTCTCCACTATCAGTTCTTGCTGCTCCAACAGGAGAAGGCATCGTAATCTTAGCACTATATTGTTCTAAAGAACCGTTAATAGATGCAAGGAAATTTAATTGATCGTTGGTTTTGGCACCAATTCTATATCCTTCAATAATATTTTCTGGAAGGACATCGGGGTTCGTCTCATTATATAAGAATAAGTGACTTGTAGTTCCAACACCAACACTACTATAAGCTGGTGGTAAAGTTTTTAAGACATCAATAGAAGTAAATTCGATTGAGTTTTCTTCAATTGGAAGTTCTTCGGGAGGAAGAACGTGTGTAATATATCCCTGGTCATCCTGAATAAATGCTTCTTTTCTATAACCATCAGAAGAAAGTGCTACAGCACCAAAGTTGGAGTTTGAGTTGGTTAGTGAGATATCTCCACCACTCTCAGCAACAAATTGTTCAGCAAAACCAATAGCAAAACAGGAAACAACCTGAATAATTGATTTATTTGAACATTTAATATGTACGTTTCTCCATTCTGGTTTATATCTTGCTCTGGAGTTATTACTTATAGTTGAATTTCCCGCACTGGTAGAATCGTCATAGTTACCAGTTGACGGAGTATCCTCATTAAAAATTACAAAGGCATTATCATCTTTCTGAAGACCAATTCCAGTAAACTGTGCAACAACCATTGAACGGAATCCAGTTGCCTTGGAACCATCAGCGTGCATACCATTCATACCAAAAACAGATCTCAGAGAGACGTTAAAGATATATGGTGATGCTGAAGTTACAGTATCAGAACTTAGAGTTAAAGTTGCACCAGATACATTCGGTAATGGATTTGAGGGTATAGTATTTCCTTTAAATGTAATTTCAGTATCATTTGTTTTTTGGAATACTACATATTGACCATCATATCCTGCTGCAGTAATATTTTCGATTCTAAATGGAGTATCTACTTCAAGATTATCAAGTTTTTCTGAAGTTTGAACCGTAATTGTTGAAGTGGAGAGAACACCATCACCTGCTTTAATGCTACTGATACCTACAGATTCTCCAATAGAACCAACAATGCGATATTCATCAATCTTCTTCTCAATATCAATAGGATCTGGATATTCTGGAGAAATAGTTCTTCCAGACTGTTCTCCATAAACTAAACTGACTTTTTCATAATACATATCCAAGTCAGTTCTAGTGCTAGAATATGTCTGGAAATCGTCGTTAATATCTACCGGATTAACACCATCTGCATACTCAAAACACGTCAGTTTATGGTGTGAATAATTAGGGATAAATGTGTTTGTAGTATAATCTTTAAATACTGGTGCATTTGGATTTGCATCAAACATACTGAATTGCCAGAAATATCCAGCACCAGTAATTCTAAAGATAGCAGTGCTTTCAATACTATCATTAAATGGGTCGGGTACATATTTTGGTCTAATCTTTGTCTTACGGAGATCTAGTCCAACAATAGATGTGCCTCTAGGCACAATAACTCCACCATGAATACTATTCAACTTATAAAGTTCATTACTGACACTATTAATGTCAAAATTTGATGTTAAATCAAAGTCAGCCAGGTCATTTGTAACTGTTCCAGTTCTCAATCTATAATTATTTGCACCATCAGGAATAAAACCAGGTCTATTATCTACAACATGATCGCCAGGATATATTAAAATCGTAGTTTTTCCGAACCTATCATTGTTCAGTCCTCTCTGGTAGGAGAATCTTGCTGACTCAACTAAGGCACGTTGAATTGTCTTGAACGGGCGGGTTAAAGAATTACCCTGATTCTCAATGCTATCCGTAGAATCCAAATCATTTGGATTTACATAAAGAATCGTTCCTCTGGAAGACTTTAGAAAATTATCTAATCTGGAAAGACCCATCTTATTCGCAACTATAGTTCTTGTTATGGATTATTTAGCATAAAAAAAGGGGCAACCACTTTCGTAGTTACCCAGATTAGCACGCAATTTGCGACTTCCTTCACACTATACTATTATACTATTTTTTATCCTTATTGTCAAGTATATACTCTACAGTAGTAGCAACATCATCCATTGCATCTCTTAAAACGGGTTGTTGCCCTGAATGCTGTTCTAATTTAGTCACACCATTTTTAAATTCTTCAGATAATGTCCACCTCCAATGTTGCATACTTTTAGAATACCAAAGGTTAATCTTCATATCAATCTACGGGTAATAATTCAGGGTTTTCTAATTCTAGGTCAAACACCATAGGATGACATTCTTCTGCCATCAAATACATTGATGCTCTATACATTTCTTCAATAGTCCACTTTTTACCATTATCTGCTGTTTCTAAAATTTCTGATTGATACTTGGCAATTTCTGGTAATTCGTCAAAAGTGAAAGGAATATTCTGAATCAAATATACCAGAATTAAACAAGAATCATTTTCACCGCCATACCAAGCATAAGTTGTGTCTATCCGGTATTTCATGGGATTACCGCATACCCTCCTTAATATTTATAGTGCGAGTAGGGAGACTTGAACTCCCACAAGATTACTCTCAACAGATTTTAAGTCTGGTGCGTCTACCGATTCCGCCATACTCGCGGATGCTTCCTGTGAGGATCGAACTCACCTTAGGCAAATTATGAGTTTGCTGCATTCACCAGATTGCTAAGGAAGCAAAAAATTAGGTAATTAAGTTACCTAATTCATCGTATATTGGTGGATTTAACCGGCAATACTCATTAAAAGTGATTTTCATCTCCTTATCAGTCAGTCCTGCGTTTTTTGCTGCTTTTGGAATATTCCACTTTGCTACAAATAACATTTCCATAGACTGTCGGGTTTCTGGTCTCATACTCATAACAATTAAGAATCTCCTTGTATAATAAGTCTTTATTAGTGTTCATAAAACCTAATAGGGCAAATTTTTACCGGGGTTTTTTTACCCCGATTTTTGGAACTAAAAGTTGATTTTCCCTCAGAGAGGGGAAGCATACTCAATCACTTCTTCGTTTGCTTCTTCACGGACAAACTGAACCAGGTCAAGGAAGGTATTCATATTATCAAAGTCTACGATCTTCTCACTGCCTTGGTCTGAGTACAGTGAGATTTTCCATTTCAATGGGTCGATGATGACCCTGGAGAGATACTCTTCCATGTGGTTTGCTTGATTACTCATCTAGTATAGCAGAACCAGGACTAGCGTCAAGGTCAATGGAGTCCACTTTTTCTTCTGGTCTTCTCCATTTGGTTTCCCTGTTACGACCCATACCCAAGAACAACTCATTATCTCCAGGATAATCATACCAACTGTCACCTTCATATACAACGTGAAGTTTTACACTATGGTCCATTGGATTTATCCATCTTGCTGCCCATATTTCATAGAAGCAATCAATTGTCACAGCATTTCCAGATTTAATTTTGACAATTTTACCCCACTCAATCGCATCAACCATCAAATCTTGTGATGTGCGAATTTGAGTAAGTGTTACAGTAATAGACTCTGGATCAATAAGACCCTCCCAATATTCTGGAAGTTCAATTACATTCTTCCCAGTTAATCTACCCCTAATATAAATTCCTGCCTCCGGTCCTTCGGCAACAATATGTCGAATTCTTTTCTTTTCATTCTTTACGTGAGGAATATCAAACTCATTAAGTGGTTTATTACCAGATGCTATCCCAGTGACAAGACAGTTACCACCACCTGCACCTGTGATTGCAGGTACAGCAATATCAGCAGTTACCTTCAAACTATCAATTGTTGCGGTATAGTGATAAAAAGGATCGCAAGTTTTTGCTTCTTCATAATCTTTTTGGCTGATATTTCCATACCAAATATATGGATATCCCGCTGCAGCAATACCAAATCCACCACCCGCACCAGGATTCTCATCATCACACTCTTTTCTATTTGACGGAATATATTCCCCAGGAAAATTGTTACCTTCGGGTTGTCCTGGTGTTGGAAATGGTTTTCCAGTTTCCGCATCTACAGTGCTTGCTGGTCGTAGAATGTCTGGTTTATCTGCCATAATTATCTCCTATTAAAATGAACCTGATTGTAAGTATTCTGAGTTGTCTCCTGGGTAATCTTTTGGTGATGTACCTGGATATTCGGCAATATTTCTATCACAATCTATTCTTTCTCCATAGATGTGATAGTAACAATTAATTGGAATTCCTCCATTTGATTGCAAATGTACAGTATTGTCAGATATTCTCTTAACAATTACTTGTTGATGGGCACCAATTGGAGTTAGATTAACTGTTATTGAAGATGGACTTACTAAATTTTTCCAGTACGGTGGAAGAAAAATTTTATTTTTATTTCTGACTTTGCCCCGAGTGTATACATCTGCTGTTGCTGCTTCAGGTGCTACATGGCGAAGTCTATAACCTTCTTTAGTAGGATGTGGAATATCAAAGTCTTTCTTTACAGATAGAACATGTCTTCCACAGTTAGACATAATTGGTCCACCAGCAACAATCATGCCTCCTGCTTGAATCCTAAAGTTAACATCAAGATTTCCCATAATACCTGCATTAGGAGAAACAACTAATGAGTATGGATTACTGAGACCCTGACATAATGCTCCAGGTGCAAAAGGTGGCAAACAATCTGGGTCTGGATTGGCCAAAGGACCAACCATCATTGTAGCATATGGCGTTGGAAAGTGAACTCCAGCACCAACAACCATAGGACCCTCAACGAATGCAGACCCATTAATCTTTGAGTTTCCTTCCTTAATAGCAGGAACAAACCCTTGGCCAACCTTAAGTTGGCCACCAACGTTCATATCATCAAAACCAAATGACATCTCTGCTCCTATGCATTGTTATTTTTCTTTTGAATTCGTTGCAAATTATTCTTGGAATCTTTTACTGAACAAGCATCAGTAACACCACGAATAATTGAACCATAAATTTGTAACTGAGCATTTGCTGCTAACTCGGCATCACCAGAAGTTACCATTGATAATTTGTTCTTTGCATTTATCAGAACTTTATTGGCATCAAGGGTGATATTTTCAGATGCATGGAGTCGAATATTTCCTTTTGAACTATCTTCTCCTGTAGCATTGAATTCAATATCCTTTCCTTCAATCCTTACTTTACCATTTTCAGCAACAATACATATATTACCATTTTTTGCGTGAAGCATCAAGGTGTCTTGTGCCTCTTCGTTATCCTCACCACAAGAGACTGTAAAATTTCCTGGAGATATTGATTGAGTCCAACCTTTTCGTCTTCCCGTTTTATCCATACAGAAAGAATGGCGTCCATCATTTCCTTGTAAAAGAACTGATGAAGTTACTGAACCGTCTTCATGTATATGACCAAAGTGAATTGAACCATGGTCATTTCCATAACGAATAGCAGTAAAGTTTGCTTCTGCTTGACCAGAGGATGAATTCTTATCCGGTAGTCTTGTTGGTTTGGAGTGTCTTTGTGTTGACATTATATTTAAGTTATATTATCAGGTGTACCGGGAAGATTGAGTCTAGGATCATTGCTCTGAATGTCCGTACCCTGTCTAAGGATAGCAGAAGGTCTTGTAGTAACCTCTCTAGTGATGCTCTCTTGCAAGGTATCATAGACACGAACAAGTCCTCCTACTGTCTCATAGACACCAGCATAGCGTAGACCATTCTTAATGAATACCTGACCGTAAAATGCTCTACCATCTATATATCCAGTCTGTTTGAGACCGACCAAATCTGTTACTTGAATCAAAGTTTGTGGGTCAACCCCAACTGGGTCTCTTACAATTTTAAATTTAGGTCTGAGAACAGCATTAACACCAGTGTCAGAAAGAACCGATATTGTTGGTGTTCTTGTAAATCCTACTCCTGGAGAAATAATATTAACACCTACCACAGTACCAAATGGTCCAAGGATAAGACTTAAAACTGGATTCCTAAGACCAGTGTTAGGCACCACGGCCCCTGCCCCTGGAACTCCTCCTCTAGCACCACCGGCACCAGTACCATCTCCAGTACCAGTACCATCTCCACCAGTACCAGTACCTCCAGTTCCATCTCCAGTTCCATCTCCAGTTCCATCTCCAGTGTCACCGCCAGTGTCACCGCCATCACCAATTACTCCTGTTGGTAGTCCCGGAATATTAGGGTCAAAGTTTGGGGTAAGTCCGCCACCAGGGTTAGTAGGGACCCCACCACCAGGAGGTGGACCAATCGATCCTCCACCAGGGAACCCACCACCATCATCAGTCGATAAACCTGGTGGAGTTATTGGATCATTATGGGGGAAATCAAAGGGGTCGTCATCATCAAATCCACCAATAACTATGATTGGATCACCTATTTCATAGTTAATTCCAGTATTTTCGATGATTATTTCTATTAATTCTAAAGTAACAGGATATCCAGGGCCAGATCCACCAGAATATCCAATACCTGGGGTTGTGACTGTAACATCATCAATAACACCTCTACCACCTATTTCTTGAGGGCATGGTGGAGGAATCAAAATTGCAGAAGCACCAACAGGATTTTGCTTCCAAGAAGATTGATCACTAGTTTCTGTTGGGACATTTGCAAGAATCTCAAGACCACAATAAACCGGGTTTAAAACAAAGTTAGTTCCTGGTTGATTTGAGTTTTCTAAAGTAATTTCAATAGTTTTCTTGCCTTTAGTAAATCTTCGATTTTTTTCTTCTATATTTTCTGAAACCTCTGTTCTCTGAACTCTTCTACCATCAACTCTGACAACCATTTTATCATCTGCTTCGGTTCGGAAAGTATAATTACCATCAATAGGGAAATCTACATTATCCCAGGTAAATTTCCACTCTCTTCCTTGGATTTCCTCTGTTGCCTGTCTTCCAAACGCGAAGAAGGGTGATAGATATGGACCCAAATGATCCTTTGGATTGCGTCCCTTTTTCTTATAACTTGTGATAAGAGGCCCAACATATTTAATCCTACCACTACCTTGTGGATTTTTAACTCTCCTTGGTTTTTCTGCTTTCTTATCAATCGCTGTTGTAAGAATTTTTACATAACTATCTTCACCATCAGAAGAACCTTCTTCTCTTTCTAGTTTTGCCTTACCTCCTTTACCAACTACAACTTGAAGTCTAGTTCCGGCAGGAAGTCTTTTATTAGCATATGCATATGCAGCACCTGAACCACCTCCTCCACCTTTAACCATTTTTTGCTTCACTTCAGTTTCGATTTTGATAACTCTCCTTCTACCATCACCATCATAATAGAAACCTTCTCCCTCACCAGTACCAGTTATACTCTCATATGTATCGCCTGCTCTATCAGTATAACCAGATCCACCACCACCAATACATCTGGCTCTAACTGCGGTCATATTTAACTTTCCTGGTTCTGATTTTGGTACTAATACTTCATAAGTTCCTGGTTTTGTATAAGTCACACTTTTTCCTGTGCTACCCCAAATAATCTTAACACCACCACCAGCACCATCACCAGCGTTACCAAGACCACGGTTTCCACCACCGCCAGCACCATACTTAGCACCCTCTCCTCCATCATCACTAGCACTTCTAATTTCATTTGCGGTTCCTCTTTCAGAACCCATAAGGTCTACACCATAACCACCATCAATAGTTCCACCTTTACCAGTTTTTGCTGACCTACCATTTCTTAGACCAGCACCACCACCGTTTCCACCTTTACTTCCATCTTGTTGTCCTTCACCAGGAGCACCTCTACCACCCTTTCCTTTCTTTACCCTACCTACTTTGTTCTGTTTTTTACCCGAAGTGCCTCCAAATCCACCACCTGCATGGCAGAGCATAGATTCTTTAACAATATCAATATCAATTTCTTCTGCAGTATTAACCCAATCAGCAGTGTCAAAAATTACTTTAGGTTTGTTGATAAACGATTTTTGAGCAGCATTTTCTACATTAATTGTAATCGTTGTGCTTCCTTCCGTTAAGAAGACCTTATTTAAAGATGGAAGTGGTTTTGAAAATGATTCAAGAGCGAAGGTTGCTCCACCAACAGTTATGCTTCCTCCATCATCACAAGCACCTCTAACACCATAGAAACCATCATATGGCACGTCAACATTCCAACTTTTAGAAAACGTTACACCAGATTCAGAACTCTCTGGACTTGACTTTGGTTTTACCGGAGATATTGCAAAACGATTCATAAATTTTTCCCATCTCTTATCGTAGACAGGATACCACCTACCACCATCAGATCCTTTAGTGAATCTAGATGTCCACATCGGATTGTTGGGACATCTACCTTGCTGTGGTGGTGGATTTTCTTTTGGAACTGGTGCTTGTGGTGCCTTGATTGTTAATGCAAGACCCATTGGGTTTTCTTGCCAACTTTCTAAATTTTGAAAATCAACTAACTGCTCAGTAGATGCTGTCCTAATTTCAAGGGCAATCCCCATAGGGTTGCCACTTTGCAAAGTCTTACCTCTCTTTTGTTTAAGTTCTACTCTAATTCTATAATCACCTTTAGTAAAGAATGCCAATTCTGTTTTTGGTTCTGTTGCATCAACGTTAATTATAAACTCATCACCACCTCTTTCTCTATTTCTTAGACCATTTCCAATTGCCTTCTTACCTTTGCCCGATATATTTCCGATTAATATTCTTGCACTATCATCAGCAGCTGCTCTAATCATATAATTTCCGTCTTGAGGAAAGGTTATTTTTTCCCATCGGATAATATGTTCTCCCGCATATGAATCAGTAGAATAGGTAATTGCAGATTTTTCTTGACCTAAAATTTTGGTGTTTGTTATTTTTAAATCGGCATTATTATCATATCCATTAGCAATATTATCATCAAAACCAATTTCTGTCTTATCAATTTGTTTAAACCCACTCGTTGGACTACCACCTATCTGCTGGATAAGATACCGTTTCCCAGCAGTGAAGTCACCAGAACCTTTAATTTTTAAGTTTTGGTTCTCAACTAAATGCATTTGAGGAAGATCATCATCATCCCCCGATACGTTTATCTCTCTGATATCTCTTCGTAATGTCAATAAATTATTATCAGTTTCAATTCTAACCTCTCTGAGTGCTAATCCAGATGTTCGTAGATTATCATCAACTTTCATTTCAAAGTCAATTTTCATTCTGCCAGAACCAGTAACCTTAAGGTAAATATTGCCACGTTCATTCTCAAAGAATGCCTTTGGAGTTTCTGATACAGATTTTATTTTTTTATCGCCCTGAGGATCAAAAGGAAGTACAGCATACTTATTAAAGAAACCACCAATCTTTTTACCTAAAATTGGTTTTGCTCTATACAGTTTTCTATCTGCCTTACCCATAGAAGAACTTGTATCAAAAATACTATAAGGAGAAGAACTTCCTTTACCGGGTTTTGAAGCCCCCCTTGGTGAACCCGACTGACTATTACTAGTTTTTATAGTAAAGCTATAGGTGTCATCACCCCTTCTATTCTTAAAGTTTCTATTTGAACCTAGAAGTTTGATCTCCGTATTGTCTTCAAAAATTTTAATTTGTTCTACAGCAACACCTGCATTAACCGTATCATCATCCCACCTGAATCGGATTTTAACGGGTCCAGTTCCAATGATGTTATTACCATCTTTAGAAAAAGTTGCCTTGCCACTTAAAATTTCAAGCCACGAGTTGGTATCATCACCTTTTGCATCACGGAATTTTATTGTTTTACCGTTACCACTAATATCTAAGTTATTATTTGCTGAATTTAACCCAATATAGGCAATCTTATACTTAATCTGCTTAGGTTGTTCTTGTTTATTCTCCGTAGTTTTTTCATTTACCACCATAGGTGGTGTAACTATTTTTTTAGTCCCCGACTCTTCGCCACCATTTTCAAGTGATGCTGTAATTGTATACAGACCTTCTGTTATAGATTTAGTAACTGAACTTGGAGTTCTTCTTGTTGCATTTTGTTTAGTAAATCTTCTAATTTGTCCTGGCGTAAAGTCCCAAAGAGTTCCTTCTGAATTACTAAAATTTATATTACAGAAACTATCACCAATAGAAGTGAAAGTATACTCTCCATCATAAGGAAAGTATTCTTGCCAAATCATAGTATAAACTTTACCTACACGTGCGCTACCTTCTGCCTCGCTCTCAGGCACAGGAGATATTGCATACTTATTCATAAAAGTATCATCAACAACCTCTATAGGATTTCTCTTGGTTGGATCTCTAAATCCAAGTCTGTAGGTTAACTCATACGTATCCTCTTTTATTTTCTGATTCTTTTTTGTATTAGATTTATTTTTATCTTCTGCTTTTATCGTTTTTGGGTTTCTTGCTTTAAATTTACCTCTTTCTGCGGTAAGTTGCATATCATCATTATCATCCTTCGATCCTACATAGTCAGCAAAAATTACTTTACCCTTTCCAGGACCTCTTTCTACAGATTTTCCTCCAGATTCCCTTACGAGACCTTGTTCAATTGCTCTATCAATATTCTTAACTTTTCTTCTGCTATTAGAAGTAACAACGTAAGTTGTATTAACTCTAACTTTCCTAATTAATTTTCTACTTCCAGAATTTCTATTTGGGTCTCCTCTAAACTCTCTACCAATACCTCTAATTACGAAACTGTGAGACTTATCATCTGCCTCAAATTTAAATTCTAGGTCTCTATTTGTTTTTGATCCCTGACCATAGACTTCAAACTCAACAGGAACTAAACCAGTAATCTTATCAGGTTTGAGAAGATCTCCACCCCAAGTCCAATGATTAACAGGAAAAACTACATTATTATTTTTATCTTCACCTACAACAGCAAGTGGTTTTTGACTTCTACTATCCCACCAAGTTCCTGTCGATTTTCTTTGAACAAACTCTTGATATTTTTGAGTCTCTGACCTGATAGGGTCCTGGAAATAATTTGCATAATCATTTGGATTCCAATCACCAATGATTTGACTATTTACGGGGTCAAGTCTGACACCATAAGCATCTTCATCAAAATTTGGAATAAGAGTTTCTAAATCTAAATTTTCAAACTCATTTTCATCAGTATAAGTTTCAAGTACCGTGGCAGTATCCCCAAGAAATGCTTGAGCATTTACTTTAGTTGCTAACCCAAAAGTATCTTTGATTTCTACAAGTGGTGGATACTTATATCCAAAACCACCATGAATTAAATCCACTGCTAAGATAGAACCATCGTTACCAACTACAGCATTACCCTGAGCTCCAATTCCTCCTCCACCTAGAAAATTAACTTCTACTTTATTAACCCTACCCAGACCAAGACTAGGATCGATTCCATCAATACCACCACATTCACTTATATTATTTGATGGTATAACATCTTCAGGTTCAAGTGCGTTGACCTCGTTAATATTTAAATATCTTACTTTATCTCTGTTAGCTACAATAAACTGTGTGCCAGGTTCAAGTTTCGCATATCTGTTAGCTTCAAAAATAGTTACGTTAGAGACATACCCTCTATCTGCAGAGATATATCCAACTCTAATATCTTGTTTTCTAGAGTTTCCAAATAAATTAAATTTACTATCTGCCATACCTACAGAAATATTTCTCTAATGATATAATAATATTTATGTGAGTTATTAAACATTCTTATTACTTAGTATTGCTCCCACTCAACTTCTGGTTGTCCTTTTGCAGGTTTTGCAAATGGTTGTGATTCTTTAGTTGCTTTAGATGCTTCCCCATCACTAACTCCTTTATTAATAGATTCTGCACTAGGCAGTTGTGTCTGAGATTGACCTCCTCCACCGCCATCAAGAGTATAGAAGTCTGATACTGCTATATTTGGAGACAAATCGCAACCAAATACACTTAACTTTATATTGGTAAAACTCATAGCACCAGAAATACTACCAACAATATTAGAGATTTCTTTAGTTATACCATCAACTTGATTAGTAATGTTAGCAATCTCACTCTGAATTTCTCCAACAAATGCTTCCAAGTTATCTAAAAGTTGAGTATTAGCAGAATTTACTTCCTCAATAGTGTTTCTAATAGTAGAGGCAACGATATCCTCAGCATAACACATCGGAACTCTTGGTGCTGTTTGAAATTCAGATCCGTTCAATACCTGCTGTTTTGCTTTCTTCTCAAGACCATCCAAATCAATACTATCTTGCAACTTACTTAAGATTTGACCAGCAAGTTTTTGAATAATTTTACTATACAAACAGTAAGTCAATTGAGTCATTTGCTCTTTTACATCTGCAAAGAGGTGTCTAAAACTAGATGGAATTGTTGATACTACAGCAGTTAATCCTTGATTTACGGTCTTAATAATATATTCTGCAATCTTATCATATATCATTTTCATATATTTTGCCATTGCACTGGCAGCATTCTCAATTTCTTTTCTTATATTTTGAACCGTATTTGATACTGCTTCAACATAACTTTGAAATGTTTGCAAATACTTATCAATCTTACTAATAAGATTATCTACAACTGTCTGAATATTTTTAACAGCAGATTCCAACTGGTTATCTGCTTTCATCATAGGAATTTTTGTCCTATACTTATCATCCCTTTTAACACCTGCATTCTCAAGTTGATGAATACCATCAACGTGCTCTTTAGTTGCACCTGATTGTGGTGGAGAAAGAGGTGATGCTTCTTGTTTATTTTGTTTATCTAGTTTTTTTCTAACAGATTTTTTTATAAAATCGGTATATTCAACCCCACTTAACCCTTTATCGATTGCTAAATTTGTAGCATCATTAAAGTATTGTTTAACTATACTTGACTTATAAGAACCTGCAGTAAGACCATATTCATCTACTAATTCTTTTGGTGATGGAATTAAAGTATAAGGAGATATACCCGGTTTCGTAGTTTGAAGTGCTTCATCAGGTAAGACTTCTCTTTCTGATTCCTTTTTTGGTATCTGTCCTCTAGCAATACCACTAGTGTTTAGGGAACCATTTTGTGTGTCTGTGACTCTACTATTACCAATTGTTGGTGCAAGAGCAGACTGTGAATTATTTCCAAGTATTCCCATAATAACAGGAACTTGCATTTCCTGACCATCAATAAAGAAACCAAACACCATATTACCTTGGCGAAGGTTAGCAGTCTGCAAAGATTCAGCCTGTCCTCCACCAGCAGTCACGGGATACATTATCTGTGCCCAAGGCAAGTCCTCAGAAGGAATTGTTACTTCTCCCTGGTCATGGAGACCAATGATTCTTACTTTATATCTTCTTCCCCAACCAGGAACTTGACCTGAGTCTGCATACTTACCGGGGAGAATATTATCCCTCCAAACCGAATCATCTGCAACTTGACCGATCCACCAGTTAAAAGATGAACCTAAAAATCCCGGATTAAAACTAGTAGATCCTTCCATCAATCCTCGTAAATTCTACATTCGTCTGATTCTGGATTTTCATCGCAATACATTTCAAATGCTGTTGGATCATGATGATCTCCTGCCTCAATATCTTTCTTATGCTCATCGGCATAAAGTTCAAGATGCTTTAATTCATCTGCAATATGTCTACGTCTTTGAGGACTAATACTACCCCTTTCAAGTTCTTCTTTATCGTCATCGATGTGTTGTTCTATTGTTCTATCAGTCATAAGTTTTACCTAGTTTTTGCTATTCTTCCAACAGAGTCTCTTACTAAAAGTAATTTAGTATAAGTTCCATTTAGATCTAAAAAGTGACACAGTTCAGTTATAATATATAGTCCACCAGACTGCTCATTCATACTGTCAGTTAGTTTGCCTTGTTGCTGAGGTGAATCTACATACACTGCATCACCTGCGTGGAGAGAAAAATCTCCTGGAATTACAACCTCTGCTTTAAAAGAAAAGAATTGGTTGTACCTCATTATAGACTGATTTAAAACTTTTTCAACCTTTAAGTTTTCATCCTTTGACTTTTGTAGTTGTTGCTCAGTTGTCCCACTGGGCAAACTTCCCGTGTCCGTCAGTGCATACGTTGTTCTAGAAAAGTTCTTATTTGCACCGGTTCTACGAAGTTCTGGGTTCTGTGTTGCAAGGTCTTTACCGGCAGTGGTTATAGAACCTTCAGTGTCTCCTGAATTTGGTGTGGTTACTTTATAGGTTCCATCAAATGGATTAAAAGTAACTAATCGCGTATCGCGAGCACCGACTTTTTCCTTATCATCTGTGCTTTGTATATTATTTTTAGAAAAAGATAATGCCTTTACATCATATCCTTCTGGTACTTTTTTACCACAATCATCAGGAGTATCATTGTAAATAATACTTTTCTTGGGGTCTTGTCCTAGTAATGTATCAATGGATTTGAAGTGATAACCTTCGGAGGTTTCCCAGAAAAAGAATCCAGCAGTTTTGCCAGAAGCAGCTGCTTCCCCACTCATAGCAGGAACTGCTTTTTTAGATAACCAATTTACACTGTAAAAAGGTTTTTTAGCATTACCCATAAAATTATATTCTTCTTCAAAGGTATCATCAATTCCAGTAATATTTTTTTCAGTTCCAAGATAATTTGCATCAGTAAGAATTTTCTTTACTGCTTCTGATATCTTACCTTTAAACTTTTCATACAACCTTATCTTTTCATTTAGTAAATACTCTTTTGATACTGAAGAGATTGAAACTAACTGACCGTGTGTATCATCTGATAATGGTGTTATATCATTAGCATACAATGTTACCGTAAGTTCAGTTCCTTGATTATCCTCAATAATAAATCTAGACTTTTCTCCTCCAACTAAAGGGAGACCATCAAGCACAGTCTTTCCATCAACTGCTCCACCAGTATCAACATATAAAATATTCGCGCTTACAGTATCGTTTAATAAACTTTCAAAGTATTGAAGTTTAATGATACCACCAATCAACTCAGCATTTTTCCCCCCATTATTTGAGGCAATGTTATAAGACTTTATTACTGCTGGTGCTGATAGAGATGCTCTTGCGTCCGATGACATATCTTATATTTTATTACTATTTAACCAACAAAACTGAGAATTTCTTTGAAGTTGATTGCTGGTCTAGAAGGCATTGGTGGAACAGTAGATGATTCTGACTCCATTGGGGCCTGTGCAATAACTTCTTTACGATCAATCACAATAATTTCACCTGCAGTTGGGTCATTATATGAAGCATAGTTCATTAGAATTTCAACTGCTTTCTGACCCTCTGCCTTATTAACAGCACTTAAGAAACCAGGGAAGGCAGTTTGAATTGCCATTGTAGAATCTTTATCCATAACAAACTCACCACTGGTGAGCATTGCGGGAACTTTATCAATACCTTCCTGCCCATTTACTTCTCCACCAAACTGCATCTTCTGAGATTTCTTTCTAAATTCAGCAGCAATAGAGTCAGTATACTTTGTACCTTTAGTTCCGAATCCATCAGCACCAACGACACCGGTCTTCATCCAGTTTGCAGCACCGCCCATACCCTGATTGTGAGCATAACCTAGTATCTGAAGTTTTCTTTGTGGAGTTGAGTCTTTATATTCAGGTACTCCCATCAAGTAACTATGATTTGCCTTTGTGAATCCGGCAAATAGTTTCTCCTGCAACTCAGCATCCTTTCTAAATGCTTCTCTTGCTCCAGGACCATGACCAGGGTCAACTACACCAGCATATCTAGCACCGTCAGTCTTAGCAGCAGCACCAAGTTGATATCTACCATCATAATGATCGCCACTACCACCAGCAATGTCATATGTACCACCAGATTCTATCTGCGCCACAGTATTTCTAAACAGATTCCAATCACCTGCAGAGAATCCCATCGAGGTAACTAATTCTCCATCAGATTGCACAGCACCTGATGCCTGTCCTGCTGATGGCATCGGGGTCATTGGAACACCAGTAGCAGGGTCTCTTACTGTTGCTATTGAACCAGGACCATCTGTAGACCCACCACCATCAGGTTCAGGTGATATACCCGCCAGACTTTCAATAGCCTGCTTCAACATTCCTTCAAGTGTTTTTGGAGTTTCCTTAGTTGTTTTAGTATCTCCAGTTTCCTTTATTGATTGTTCTAACTTTGGTTTCTGCTTAATATATTCTCCTTTAAAAGTATCTCCAACCCAGCGAGATAAATTAGCAGATGCCAGTGGTCCATCTTGGAGAGTATTTGCAGATACAATTCCACCATCATTATATGCAATTGCTAAGTTATTCTTAAGTTTTCCATCCTGGAATCCCTTCACCAATAAATTGGAAAATCCAGCACCAATACTCTTATAGTCAGATTGAGAAGGGTCATCACCTGCAAGTATCTTAGTTGCAGTAGCAAGAATAGGACCAAAGTAATCTACCTGATTGAATGCTTTTACCGAATCAGAAAACTTAGACTTATCATTATCAGGTTTTACCTGCGGAACTTGTTGAGTTCCTTTAGTATAATTTGGCGTAATAACTTTTTTCTTTGGAGTATCTAAAGGTTTAATCTGACCACCTTCCTGGCGACCCTGTACTTCTGCTGGTTGGGATTGAGGTGCTTTATCTTTAAAAATAGTATCATATAATAATCCACCAAGTTCTCCGCCTGCAGCACCACCCAAGGCACCACCAATAAAAGTTCCAATACCAGGACCAAGTAATGTTCCTAATGCTCCACCTAACCAAGTGCCAAGACCGGTTCCAATGCCTCTGAATGCTGCTTTACCTACAGGATCTCCCGATACCATAGACAAAACAAATTCCATTATACCACCAATCAGTGGTATATTTTTTACAATAGGTTTGAGAATTTTTGCTGCTGTCTTTACGCCACCTTTACCAAGACCTTTTACTAGTGCTGCTCTACCAAGATTAGTAATCTTAGAGCGACCATACCTACCTCCTAGACTATTAACAGTATCAGAACCAAATCTTGCTATTGCTTTTTTTCTACCAAATTTATCAGCATATCTTTTAATAACATCTGTTTGACCCTTGCGCTGCTGAAAACCCATATCAGTAGCACTTTTACCATCAAAAGTAAGTCTTCCTGACTTTTCTAATCTGTTAATTCTTGCGTCAGCTAATTTACTTCCACTGGAAAAAGTCTCTCCTTTTACTCTACCTCTACGATAATTTATACCCCCTGATTGATCAACACGGGAAATTCCACGTTTTGCTGCTCTACCTGTATTACTTCGGAGACTATCTTTTAGTGCTGCTTTT
>Ga0209336_10000145_pt1 | contig 34977 bp, 29 predicted proteins | sample LinPmetageLP32_FD_184042 | JGI IMG/M metagenome (GOLD analysis project Ga0209336, IMG submission 184042) | Marine viral communities from the Pacific Ocean - LP-32 (SPAdes) (version 2) | ecosystem: Environmental > Aquatic > Marine > Oceanic | place: Pacific Ocean | collected 2009-08-23
AGAGACCTAGTGGTAGAGGGTAGTGATGAGGTGATACTTGCAGACACACCGGTTAAGTTGATGTCAAAGCTACATCAGATATACTCAGGCACCATAAAGTTTGAGAGCGGTAAGTCGATGGTGCTAGACCATACAAAGGCTGAGTACATACGTGATAGATTCAAGGGACAGAAGATAGGAATCTTCTACAAGTTCAAGGAAGAGCTGACAGCACTGAAGGATACCTTTGGCAATGAGCTACTGACAACAGAGCTTGAAGATTTCAATACCACAGACAAGAGCATTGCACTACAGATAGTGTCAGGGCGTGAAGGCATATCGCTACGTCAGGCAGACGCACTTGTGTACTATAACATTGACTTCAGTGCTACCTCATATTGGCAGAGTCGAGACCGTATGACAACAAAGGATAGGCTTGAGAGCGATGTTTATTGGGTGTTCAGTGAGGGAGGAATTGAGGATGATATATATAAGGCAGTGTCCAAGAAGAAGACGTATACGGTTAATTATTTTAAAAAGGAATTCGTACATTTGTATGGATGACTGAACAACAAATTCAATCAAAAAGAATCAAGGAACTAGAATCTCAGGGCTACTATGTTATCAAGCTTGTAAAGACAAACAAGAATGGAATACCTGACCTAATAGCCATACCACCGAACTCAAATGTCTTGTTCAGCGAAATCAAAAGACCCTCGGGGAAGGTGTCTAAGTTACAGGAATATAGACTAAAGGAGCTAGAGGATTATGGATTCAATACGGAAATATATAGAGGCTGAACAGATATACTACGACATAGATGCAGAGGTTATACTAGAGCTATCAAAGCTAGATTATAAATACTCAGAGGAAATTATCCTTCAGATAGATTACTTCGAACCTTGTCTAAAAAAACAAAACCACTTCTCTCAATGGGTTGGTGGTGTAGTAAAGCACGATTCACCATTATTTTTTGAGGTTGAATACTTGAAGGAACAAGAGGGTGTGACCACATTCTTATCTGTAAATGAAATAAACTGTGATGAATACCTAGACTATATAAATTCAAATAAGATACTAACAAAGTGTGATAATGAAGAGGAGACCCAAGTAAGGTTTGAAACATTAAACCTTTCCCTTAATATATTACCGGACTAAAATGAAATCAAATGCAACAAAACAAAAAACTAGAGAGCCTATTAATTACAATAGTAAACAGTAGATTTGGTGTAGACATAAGAAAGAGAGACAGAAGGCGTGTGGTAATAGACGCTAGATGCATATACTTTAAGATACTTTTTGACTTTGATTATACCAAGAATGATATAGCGGCATCACTTAATATGCATCACGCTACGATAATACACAGCCTAAAGATGGTGCCTGTGTATATGCATCAAGACACTATACTTAAGTACAAGTACAAGCAATGTTACGAGGATTTTAATATTGAGGTTAATGAGTTCTATAAACAAAATGAAAGCGTTTCTTTTAATGACGAAGACATATGGTATAATGAGGTGCTAAGTTTAAAAATAAAGAACGAAGCTTTGAAAAAAGAAATAAAATCTTTACATTCGACAATCAAAGAGTACGGAGAGTATGCACCTCTACTTAAAATAATAAAAGGCAGGGTTCATAAATACAACGTACACGAGTTTAGTAAGAAGTTAAACACCATAGCTAATGGAATATAAAAATAAACGATAGGCTATGTCAATACCATCCATTGACATCGAGAGGCTTACACATATCAACCACGTTATGTGTCAGCTTCACGACCATATGGATAACATATATGAACACCTAGTAGACAGAGAGATATCAGATTGTATAAGTGAGCTAGACGAGAGCATATTAAAGCTACAAGATTTAAAGCAGTCTTTAACTGATGGAGTGTAAGACCTGTATTAAATGTAAAAAAATCAAACCTATAACTGAGTATTGGTCAGCAGGAATTAAGAACGGAAAAAAATACACACGAAGAACTTGTATTGAGTGCTGTAGAAAAACAAAGAGGCGTTATAAGAAAGGAAAGAGTGATTGGTATAGAGACTTTAAAAAAAATCTTGCGTGTGAAAAATGTGGATACTCACACCTGACCCATCCATCATTTAGTCCAAGAGCAATACAGTTTCATCATCACAATGATGACAAAGAGTTCAGTATAGGAGATTCATCTAGACACGGATACGGAAGAAAAAAAATTGTAGAAGAAATAAAAAAATGTAAGGTCCTGTGTTCTCGTTGTCACGCAGAGGAACACGATAAATTAAATTAAATATGGCAAACAATATATTAAAACAGATAACAGAAGACTTCCCCGATGAAACATTCTTATACCCTACCGGATATGAGGACTGTGTTGTAGGGCTTGACTATCAAAGCAACGTGTTGGTAATGGATGCCAACAAGATAATAGACAAGCTGATTACTGAGGATGAGATGAGTGAGCTAGATGCTCAGGAACATTTTGATTACAACATTGCCGGGAGTAAGGGAGAGGGATTCCCTATATATATCTACATCCCCACTTTCTAATGAGGTTTGAGTCCGAGAAAGATTTAAAGAGAGAACGCAAGGCCATTGAGACATTTGTGAATGTATTTGGTGGCTCCTTTAAGAAGCTTGGACCTAACGATGTAGACTACAAGGTATTTGATAAAGAGAATAGCTTAGTCGCTTACGCTGAGGTGAAGGGTAGACTGCGTGTGTTATCACAGGCATACCCTTTACCGATAGCGATACGTAAGTTGGTAAAGCTATGCGACAAGAGATTGAATCCTGTGATGATATGGGCCTGTGATGATGGCATCATCTACGCCAAGGTTAAGGATATCTATGGTGACATCAGGTGGGGTGGTAGGAAACCACGTCAGGGTGCAGTCAATGACGAGGAGCTGATGGCCTACTACGACAAGCAGAGAGCCTTCAAGTACATCAGGTATTCTTAGATGACTTCCTCTTTCTCCTGTTCTTCTTGCTAAGCTTTGACTTCTTGAAGCCATCGGTAGCATAGTATAACTTCACCTGCTTATCGGTAAACACCTTTCCACTAGGGCTAACATTCTTATTATTTCCTGTCTTTATAAACGGCATATCTTATCTTTTAGGTCTCTTAGGTCTCTTAGGTCTTGAGCTTTTCCCCGATGATTTTTTCTTCTTACCTAAATCTTTGTAAATGTCTTTCATCATAGCTTTCCTAAGCTCCTTGTAAAGAGGAACCAATCCTAGGTTTCCTCCTACTTCAAAAAGAAATCTATCCTTTTCCTTTTCTCTTCTAGCCTCACCTTCTTCAGTCTTCTTTTTCTCCCCGTATCCTATCTCAGGACCGTAGGCTCTCGCTCCAACCCGAATCAATCCACCTATATTAGAGTAAGGTCCCAACATTTTTGGTACAAGGTCAGATATAGGGTCGGGTTGCTTGTATGATTTTGACTCCGGAAATATATCAAATGCAATTGAATTGTTATATCTATCGTATTCACCATCTCTAAATCCTATATCATCTCCGTACTCCTTGTTAGCTAACTCAATGAATCTGTTCTGAATAGCTTTAATACCTGCACCAAAACTTCTTCCTAATAAAAGTGATGTTGTTGTAGAAGCGACAGCTCTAGCAACCTTTTGAGAAGTTGTTCCTTTCTTATCTTCCTCATCGTCATCATCACCTGCAGCTCCTAAAGCTTGACCTAAAGTTGAAGCCACCATATTTGTAAGCGTTCCTGTAAGCAATGTATATGCTGTCATACGACCAACAACAGCAGCCATTAACATACCTCCTTTTAGCTTAGATATTTCACCTCTACCTATAGCTGCATATAATCCTTTTCTAAATGCATTAAATTCAAATATCAAAAACCTCTGCATAAATCCATTAAAATTTTTCCAAGCATTTCTTAATGGCTCACCCGGTCTCTTTTTGTTTTTAAGAATACCCATCAAAGGATTATCTGTAGCTCCTATTTCAACAGACTTAGTATCAGCCTCTCTCTTTGCTTTCTCTATTTCCTTTTTATACTTAGACATATACTCAGCGTCATTCTCTGCAATCTTATTGAAGTCAACTTCCTGCCCCGTCAACTTCTTAAACTCAGTAGCAAAAGTTCCAAACCATATAGGTCTAGTAACCATTTTATCAGGAGAGGATATAATAGTATCTGCACCTGTCTCAATTGCTTTAGGATATAAACTTAATAGACTTCCTGCCTGTCCAAGTTTGGTTCTTATACGTCCCAATAAACTTTTACCTCTAGCTTTCTGAGCTCTTGCAGTACCACCTCTCTTAGAAAGTATTGACGGGTCAACTAATCTACCACTTAACCCTGAGCCATATAACCTTTGAGTTTGTTTACTGCGAACATTATTCATAATCTCAGAACCCTCGCTTGAAAACATCATCTTACCATACCCAACACCTTTTATAAAAATGTTTGGATTACTTATAGTAAACAGTACGTTGCTTAAAAATTCACTTGTCATACGCCCTAAGCCTACAAGCATAGTTCGGTATCCTGTCTTAGCTACATAATCAAATAACTCTGTTGATATATCACTGCTAGTAAAGTTATCTCCAATAACATCCTTTATAGCTTGGTTGTATCCCTCTTTTATGCCCTCAAATATTTCTCTCTGTTCACCTGACTCCTGAATACTTTCATTCATCTTGCTTAAGGTTTTGTTTGCCACACGAAGTGGTGAGGTCAAATGGAAGTCCATAAGGGTCATCTTAGCTCCACGCTTAGTGGCTGATAGGATGTCAAAGTTTATAGGACTAACCTTGGATACACGCTCGATTAAGTTCTTTGCTTTTGTTGAAGGCTTAGCGTTGTTTGTAAAAGACTCGGATAACTTATCTACGTTGTCAGCTACCGAACCTTGGTCACTAAGAACCTGCTGATGTATGTAATTATTAAGTGGGTCAATAGCTTCGCCTCTTATTATTGCTGCAGTAAACACAGCCTTCTCTGTTAAAGAAGCGTTTACTTCTTGTACAGCTTTAATCATATTCTTTTCAGCACTACTAAAGCTCTTCTTTATTTTATTCAAGTCTATCTCTCCATCAGTAGAGAATTTATCATTATCAAGAATGTCTTTAAGTATCTTTGCGTTCTCTTTTTGATTGGTTCTTTCAAGCCTAGTAATAGTGGCCTTCATAACTTCTGATGCGGGTCTTGTCTGTTTATTATCAACATTAGACTCGTGCTCAAGTTGAACCATATAAGCCATCTGCTTATACTTAGACTCAATAATTGCATCTCTATTACTAATCAATGACTTTGCTAATTTACTTTCAGCATCCTCTAACTTGTCATATACCCTTTGTAAATCTGTTTGATATGTTGACATAGCTTGAGCAGGATTCTCTATAATAGATTCAAATATTTTTTTACTTGTAAAGTCTCCTAGTACAGCATCCATATAGAACAGTGGTGTCCTCTCAATCATTGTTGTTATGTCAGATTTTCCTGTGAATATACTTTTCACCTTAGCAATAAACCTGCTCGTCTTTAAAGGCTTGGATTTATTGACAGACTCAGTTGCTGTCTTAGCAAAGTTTGTACTCATAAGATTCTCCCACGCTAGCTGTGAGTAGTGGTTAACGTATCCGCTATTGATATTATCAATGGCCTTGATAAGATTCTTTAGCTGAGGATTACTTAACTCATTGATAGCCTCAGTCTTTATCATCTCAGATAATGACTCAGCTACCTGCTTAGCTAGTCTATTGGTGATACCACTTGTATCTATGTCTGAATCCTTTACCTCTTGGATAAGCTCCTTCTTCTCCTCCTCTATCTCTTTCTGCTTTTGCTCTTCGCTCTTACCTTCCTTCTCTTCTCTAGGGTTTATCTCCTTAGAGAACTTAGTCATAAGCTTGGACTCTTCTTCAGTGATTATGTTATCCTTAAGCATACGTTTAACGGTGGGGGCATATTCAACCTTACCATCCTTGGTAATCTTTTTATCTTCAAATGAATTAAATCTTTCTGTAAGCTCGCCCACTAATGAGTTTTGTGTATTTAGGGCATCATTAATATCAGCGATATCACTCTTTAATTCGCTCGCTTCGGGTAGTGAAAGTACAGTCTTCCTTGACCCGAAGGATGTTACAATCTTCTCATACTTATTGAACACATCGCCAATTGTGAAAAGATTGAACACATCGTCAGGAATAAGTAATGGGTCAATGTTAAATAGATTCTCAAGCTCATAAGTCAATCCATCTTGACCGATACCAACCTTGGTTCTAATGTTCTTTTTAGCCTGCTTGATTTTAGATTTAATACCTACAATCTTTTGTGCGTAGTCAGCATTACTAAATATCTTACGCATATAGTCTACAAAACCATCAATGGAAGACTGCCTTGAAAGGTTCACCCGGGTGAGCCTTGATATAACCGCTGATAGCTGTGCCGCTGATATCTTTCCTTTAGATGCTCTAGCCATTACCCTTACCTGTGCTAGAAGTTCTTCCTTAGCCTTCTTCTGTATTGCCTTGTCTGCTCTAGTGGTTGCTCGGTCATACTTCAGTAGTTCCTTTACTAGCTCAGCCTCCTGCTCGCTTATGTTTGTGATGTCCTTAACGCTAGCGAATAGGTTCTTGATTGCAGAGCGTAGGTCATTTTTGTTCACCCGCTTGATGGTAGCCAACGCCTTCTTTCTATCGAAGCCCTTGTCCTCCATCAGGTATGCAATGATAACATTTTCAGGTATCTTTTTGTCTCTAGCTCTAGCAACCACCTTCTCAATGTCACCCTTCAGGTCAACACCCTTCTCTTCCATCTGCATCCTAGCCTTGGCTGATGTAGCGGCCTCCTCAGGTTTGAACTTCACGTCTGCATCTTTATCAACTGCCTGACCTGAGAATAGTTCCGCAAGACCTATGTCAACAAAGTCCTCAAGTGAAATATCCTTGATGTCCTTAACCTTAACATCTTTGAATCGTGTAAGATTCTCCTTTATGTACTTAAAGAATGCATTGAACCACTCAATAAACTTAGCCCTCTTGGCTGCATTTGCTATGGTCTCACCCTTTGTTCCCATAAGCTCAACCAACGCCTCCTCTCTAGCTAGCTCATTGTCTCCATACTTTTTAATCGCACTCTCTAAAGCTTTGGTTCCCTCTACCAACTCAAGCCCCTTCTTTAGAAGTTTAGTTCCTTTTGTTTTCGATGAATCTGAACGTAGGAAGTCAATCCATATGTGACCGAACTCGTGAATCGGTGTAGACAAAGACTTTCTAGATGGGTTCAAGAATATCTTACCGTCCTTAGTTAGACCAAGGATAGTATTCCCATTCGACTCAGCGGTACGTATACCCTCCTGCTTTAATGCCTCATCAAACTCCTGCTGAGTTTGGGAAACACTTACACCCGGAAATGCGAATCTCATCTTACCTGAAATCACATCTATGTCTGACTGCTCTGTCTGAACTCTAGCTCCTCTAAATGCTTTATCTATAAAGAATGCTCCTCCTACCTGTCTTAATACTTTTTCAAGGGTAGGCATCTCACCTTTCTTATCCTTCTTAAATACTCGTACCGCCTTAGCTCTCCACTCAGGGAAAATGTTTAAGCCATTCATAGGGTTCTTAATCAATGCAATCAGTCTACCCTTCGGACCAAAGCCATAGTTATTGTGGTTTGCTTTACGAACACCACCATTAATAACATCGACACCCATTATTGCTACCGCATCTCCTGACTCTGACTCCATCATAGATGTCTCTCCTATGTCAGATAATATTTTATCAGTCAAAAATTCCTGACCCTCCGACTGTGTGTCCTTTATCAATGCCTTAGCTACACCCTTTGAAGCTTTCTTAACACCTGTAGGAGATACTACAAGGTCAAATAATAATGCTCTAGTAGGTAGCGGTATAGTATTTTTACTGTCACCCTTCGCTCTTTTCTTTGCATCCTTAACAATGAAATCAAAGAGTGAACCTACATCTGTTATCTTGTTTTTATTAATAACCTCTTCCAACTGCTCGGCTGACTTGACGGTATCTCTACCCGACTTGTTTTCTTGAGACACATTCTTTTTACCTTCAATAGATTCCATAAGGACACTGAATGCTTCATCTTGATTCTGTTTAGGGAAGCTCTTGATTAATGGTGCTAGATATCTAAACATAGCCTCATTAGAATTTACAGCAGAGTTACCCATCCTAAGAACAACCATCGGAACGTGGTTCTGTGGAAGCTTACCTTCCTTCCATAGTCTATCAAACAACTCCTTGTTAGCACGATATAAGTCCAAGGCTTCAGTATATTGAGTATTGGCACCCGTCTCGTTTACTCCTGCCCAAGCTAGCTCTGTGTTACTACCAAGCACGTTATAAAGTAGACCACCATCAACCTGCATATCATTACCCATTGAATCTTTAACAACTCCTGATGCTAGCACATCAGACATTGCTACTATCATAGGTATGTCATTGAACTCTTGAATATTTTTAAGCATATCAGCTACAGACTTGAAGCCTAGCTTCTTTGCCTGTGCATCAGTAATCTTTTTTGTAGAGTTACTCTGTGCTATAGGGTCAACGTCTCCTTCCTTAATGCCACTAGGAATCTTGAATCCTTTTTCTACAGGACCAAGCTTCTTCATTCCTTCCACTATATCATCCTCAGTAATAAACCCTTCAGGACTTTCAGTGGCTACGTCATCACTGAGTCTAAACTTAGCACCCATATCAGTGAGCTTACCTTTCAGCTCTTTGACCTTAGCGTTCTTCTCCTTACGTGCCTTGCTCAGCTCATCCTTCTTCTTCTGACGTTCCTTATCCTTGGTCATCCTGTCAGTAACCCGGTCATCAATTGTCTTTATCTGCTCCTTAAGCTTAGCCTCCTTCTCCTTGAAGCTATCCTCAACCATCTTAATAGCACTACGGATACCATCTGCTGTGGTGGTAGGCATCTTAACCTCATCATTAATCTCATTGAATCGTTTAGTATTCTTCTTGATTAGTTCCCTATCAGCCTTTGTTAGATTGCTGCTTACCTTCTCCTTGGCAGCCTTGTCCATCTTCACCGCTATCGCACGAAGCTTAGCGTCAATACCTGTCTCCTTCTTAGGTGTCTCAACCTTTACCTCCTTTTTAGGTGCTTCCTTCTTCGGAGCCTTCTTCTTCGGAGTCTCAACCTTTGTCTCCGTCTTTGCTTTTGGCTTTCCGGTAAACCTATCAAACAAAGTGCTAATAGGTTCGGTTGCAATAATATCTGAATAAAGCTCTGAGTTATCCTTAAGAACCTTTCGTTCAAAAGCTGTAAGCTCAGGAGACATATCCTTCTCCTTTACCTTTGCGAAAACCTCGTCACTTCTCGTCTGCCTTTTGGCATATACACCCCTAAGAATATCTTTAATCTCCTCTTGAGATATCTCATTGTTATTGTAACTATCCTCTTGCTCCTTTGTCACCTCAGGGACCTTGGCTTTTAAGAGCTTTCTAGGTCCTTTTCTTTTAGACTTTTCTAGCTCCTTAATTTTTTTTATTTTTTCAGCCCTTTGCTCTGCCTCTTTAATACGTAACTCTTTATCTTTCCTTAGCTTCTCTTCATTCTTAAATAACCGCATACCCGCAGTCTCAGTCTTTGGTTCCTCTTTAATAACAGGTGCTTCCTCAGTAGTCACCTCTTCCTCAACCACTGTCTCAGCTACAGGTGCATCTTCTTCAAGAGCTCGAACCTCATCTAGCTGCTCCTGAGTAACTTCTTCATCAACCTCCTCAGCTACAGGTGCTTCCTCAGTAGTCACCTCTTCCTCAACTGCAACCTCCGGTACTACTTCTTCCTTGGTGGCAGACTTTACAAACTCCTCAGTAAGTATGTCTTGGTTTGACTTCTTAGCCTCACCCTTCTGTGCATTTGCAGATACCTCCTCGATACGTTCCTCAAGAACCTTTATTTGTCTCTGCTGCTCTCGTGTTGTAAATACACTCTTGCCTTCAATCTTATCCTCTAGTATCTTCTTCTGACTTTCAAGTGCAAGTATCTGCTGTCTTGATTTCAAGTCAAACTCTTTAGGTATAGCACGAAGTTGACCGATTGTTATGTCGTAGTCCTGCACCTCTTTGGCTGCTTGCTCTTTTGTTTTTAATCCAAGCTCAACCTGCTCGGTAATTCTCATTGTCTGTGCCCTTCTGATTGCAGGGTCTAGCATTGCCTTCTCATATACCATAAAGGCTCCTATAGGAATCTCCGCTATAGTATTATTCTTACGTGCCTGTGAGATTGCAGGCATTGCTCCCATTGCAAAACCTCCAACTGCCTCTGACAGTCCTGCTTTCCATACCTCGTCTATAAACTCTTTGGTAATATACTTGCCATCTAAGAAATCAATAGACTGCTTGAAGTAGTCCATACCCTTGGCTACATCATAAGCCTCCTTCATATATCCCTCTACCGCCTGCTGTGCAGCACCGGTTTCCATTTCTGAAAGTGTTGATGCACCAAGAAGTAATCCTCCTTTTTGTAATTTATTTTCAACCTCATCAACAACAAGCTCTCTAAAGTTTCTGTTTGTTGTCTTCTTAGATTTTTTAAGAGCCTTGAACATTATTTTACTTACAAGGGATGAGTTGTTAAGAGCATTTCTAAATCCATAGTTTTCAAGTACACCTATGACAACACCGTATGGTAGGGTAAGTAATAGCTTCTCGTTCTCAGATACATTTGCAAACATTGGATTGCTTTCCATCTCCTTGTTGAGACCATTGATACCCATTGCAGCAAAGGATAAGATGCTAGCTTGAGGAGTAATAAGAGATGTAGCTATAGCAGGCAATGATTCAATCATACCGTAGATACCTTCAGTAAACCAATTGCTACCCTCTAAAGCTTCCTTGCCTTCCTTAACATTCTTTATCATATCCTGAAGGCTAAGGCCCTTTCGATATGATTCCATTGCCTCATCAGTGATACCAAACTTATCGCTTACATATCCTACTAAATCATCTTGTATTGAATCTTCTTTTATTTTTTTACGTTCCGCATCTGTAAGATATCCCTCCTCATTCTCATCGTAGAACATATTATTTATGTTGGCATATATGTCTCCAAAAAATGTTTCAACAGCCCCCTCAGCTAAACCACCAACACCTGATGCTAAGCTTCTAACTATAGAGCCTGTAAGGCCACCTACCTGAGAGTCAAGGATTATCTTTCGACCTACATCTTTTCGTAGGTTTTCAGCATCCAACCTGTAGTCGTTTTGCTGCTCGGTAGCAATCCTTGCGAGCTCGTTATATGTCTTTACGTCATCTTCACTCTGAGCAGCTATATCATTTATTTCCTCCTGAGTTGTAGCTGTCTTTGCTTTTTCTGCTGCTGCTTTAAGCCTAGAATCTATATCATCACTAACCTTTTTTGTATAGCTAAGCTTCTTGGCTTCATTCTCAAGTCTCTCACTCTCGGTCATCATCTGCTCACCAAGAACCTTTGATGCAAACTTTGTAGCCTGTACCTGCTTACCTTCCTCTGCTGACTTTAGTAATGCATCAGCATCCTTCTTCTGTTGATTAAGATATTCTAACTGAGCCTTAGCCTGCTTAAGCTTTAAGGCTTTCTTTTTATTTACTCCTCTAAGACTTGTACCCATCAACATTCCTGAGCCTACACTTGTGCTAACTGCCTCCTCGTAGTCAGGCATAGCCTGAGCCTCCTCCAACATCTTATTGGCGGCCTCAATCTGTTTGTCGATACCAACAACCATATCCTCAGCATCTGAGATTGTTCTACCTACACTCAGCGTCTCATACTTACGCTCAGCTTCGGCACCCATAGATGCCTTGTCTTGAGCAGACAATCCCTTAAGTAAATCCTTTACCTCGACCTTATCTTCATCAAAGTTCTTTAGAACAAATGCATTTAGTTTATCTAATTCTTGAGCGTCCTCACGGTCAGCATCGCCTCTCATTAAGTCGATAAAGTTTATTCTATCGGTGTTAATTTCTACCTTATTCCCCGTGTGTTGTGATGTTATAGTGATAGCAGAACCTAGCCTACCTTCAGGAATATTTATTTTTGCAGGGTCATATTTTACATCAAAACCAAACTTACCTAGTCTCTCAGATATTCTATCTACGATAGCCTCATCTCCTAAATCCATTAGGTTACCGTCCCTAGAACGAAGTGTAGCCAACTCCTTCTCTAATATTGTTTCCGGAGAGAACTTATCTGAGCTGTAATACTTTCCATCATATCCCTTGATATATCCCTTCTCACCCTTAAGATACTCTTCGTAATCCTTTACCTTATTGTTGTAAATAATCTGATAAGCCTCAGGATTTTTTTCATACTCTGCTTGGTCGAATGGAACTACAGCGTTGTACTCCCCTTTAAGAACCTGAAGAGCATTAGGTATCTCTTTGACACCTGCAGGTAGATAGTCTTTATATTTTGTGAAATCAGTGGGAGCTGATTTAGGTGCGACAGCAGGATTGTATGTTTGATACTCTTCTTTTTTATCTATAGACCTTTGTGCCTTTTCTCCTACTCTGTCTAAGAAGCTTTGTTTTATTTCACCGTCTGATGATGGAGGAGCCTGTGGTTCCTGTACCTGAGTCTCAACCTCTACAGTCTCTTGAGGACCGGCAACCTTCTCCTCAATAATGTCAGTAACCGATGGTAACCCCAATGAAGAAAGTCCCGATGGAGATACCGTATCTTCTTTTTTTTTTACAGGAACTTCCTCCTGTACCTGAGTCTCAACCTCTACAGTCTCACCGCCTCCAAAACCAACAAGGGTCTTAAATTGATTGATGTCTTTTCGGTAGCCCTCATTTTGAGCAACATTATACATATTGTTGATTGCATCTTCATTAGACCCCATCAAAACTTTAAAGTCTTCAAAAGATTTAGAGTACCCCTCTCCTCTCGCTAGAGAGTATAACTGCTGTAATGCTTCTTCGTTCATTTACTTTTCTAATTAAATACCTCCATTGAGTTTCCACCCTCGGCTTGTGAGCCCAACTTCATTTTAGCTGCCTTTAAATTAGCTGTGCTTACTTGAGATTCAAGAGCCTGTAATATTTTTGTATTATCTGCACCTAATGGTAATTTCAAATCTCCTACTTGTAAACGGTTAGGGTCTCCTTCATACTTCCCTTCTACCTCTGTAATAGGTACATTCATCTTAGCCGCAAACTCAAATAAATTATCCCGAGAAATATATTGTTTACTCTCTCCTGATGGAAGCGTGCCTATGCTAAATATTTTTTGAAGCTCTCTTTGATAGAAGTCATTAAGCTCTTTGTCTGTAGAACCTGAACCACCTATTGGAGCTCTAGATTGAAACCCTCTCTGATACTCAATCTTCTTTTTTAGCTGTGCTTCCACTGTCTCTTTGAACTTTTCATATCCAAACTCTTTCAGCTCCTTACCACTCTCTGAGTCCATATCTGCAACCATTCTACCACCACCCGGCTGTGCAGGGTCAGGCTTCATCATCAATCCGACATATGGATTAGTTTTTTTGTTATAAGGCTTTGTTGGGTCAGCTAACAACTTGCTAGGGTCATCTACGTAGCTTATAGGCACAGCTACATCGTTCACATCTCTCCGCATTATAAAGTCAGTAAGGAAGTCTGCTGCGTTGTTAGGGTTAGATTCGAAATAACTATTGTAATAGTTTCTTATTGCTGCCTCAAAGTTGGGGTTCTCTGTAATGTCTGTAATCTTTGTGGATGAACTTCCGGACTTTGAAAGTGTTTGGAAATCTGCACCCAACCTCTCTACTGTTTCGTCAATAGCTACATTTGAGTCGTAAGACATCTGTGGTCCTAATAATGAAAACTCTAACTGCTGTGTGGTCTTGAAGTCTGCAGGTTTAGAACCCATCTGTGATGTATACGGATTGTAAACCGCATCGTATGGCTCGCTCGGGTATTTCAACATCTGCTTACCAATGCTTATTTCTCCTGTGGTAGGATTTATATATGGTCTTGTATTAGCAAGGTTACCAAAACCCTCTACCTCTGCTAATAGATAAGCCTGCCTAGCACCGGTCTTACCCTCATCCTTAAGCTTCATAAACTCATCGAACTTAGCATTATACTTCTCCATTATACCGTAGTATTGCTTAGTTCCCTGAACTAGGTTCTCTCTGTTTCTAATATAATCCCTTAGCTTAATCTTTCCTGACTTAAGTAGTCTTAGTTGTAGTAGCTGATAGCTCTGAATGTCTGAGGCATAGTTTATAGATGAGTCAACCATACCCTGATGATTTCCTTCAGGGTAATTAGATAGTGTCTCACCAAAATCAACTGAGTCCTTATCAATCTGAGCCTTTAGTTCATCTCTTCTCTTCTGCTCAGCCAATAGGGTGTCATTCATTGACTTACCTATAGCATTCCAATCTATTTGGTCCTCAGCATTCCTCTCTGCATATCCGTAGTATGTTGCCATTATTGTGGTATTGTTAGTCCTAAATTCGCACTCTGTTGTAATAATGGATTTTCATATAGAGAAGCTGCATTTAGGCTTGTAATATTAGGCATTGATGTTGGTATAGGTCTGCCTGTCGCTAAATCCATACTAAGATTTCTTTGCCCTTGAGTGTCTTGACGAAACTTAGCCAATGTATCTCCGGATTTGTCCTGCTTATATAGCTCAGGCATTCCGGCTATCTGACCTACTGCACTTATACCACTCTCTATCCCCTTTTGCAGTGCCGCTTGTCTAGCTTGCTCAGCATCTCTTGCTGCAAGCTGTGCTCCCTCAACCTCTTGAAGGTCAAGCTGTACGTTTATATCTCTTAGCCTCCCTTCCTCAGCAGCTTGCATCTGCTCTAGTTGCTCTAGCCTTTGAGTCTTAGCGTCAGCAATCTGTCCCTGCATCTGTTGACCCTGAGCTAATGCTGCAGTAGCACCACGCATACCTTGAACACCAAGCTCTTGAAAGCCTGTCATCATCTGCTGAGTCTGTGCATTTGCCATCTCACGCTGTCTCTCGTATGGGGTGTCGCTGATTGTTAGTGCGTCATATACATTTACATCAAGTCTCTTACGAGCCTCCTTCATAGCCTTTGCCGCTTCGGCATTGGCTTTCTCCATCATCTTCTTCTGTCTGTTAGCTTGCACAAATGATGCACCTGCTGATATCGCTGTGGTCGCTAGACCAATCGCTGCTAGTACGGGCATAGATATTTATTTACCTACAAAGATAATAAATTTAAGGGAAAGATTTCATCATCTCTGTCTCCACCGCAAAAAGCTCAGTGGCAGTGGTGTCTGTATTGGTGAGTTTGAACTCACAGTAGTGCCCTAATATCCCGTGTGACTCAGCAATCTGATTCTTTATAAACATAAAGTAATCTGCCTGTCCCGAAGGTATTGCACCTGATGAGGTGTTTACCACAATCTGATTTGTTCCTGCAGGTAGGTCAATGTTTATTGCTGTAACCGTACCACATAATGTAGGTGTTGAGTTTGCTCCAACAGGTATAGAGTAGCTCTGTCCAATTGTAGGGAATATATTAGTATTTAATGTCAAAGTTGTGGTACCTACAACACTTACCGTTGTTGATGTGTTTGGCACAACAGACGTGTTAATTACAGTGTCTCCCGGTTGAACACCTAAAGTAGTAAAGTTTTTTGTAGCATCAGTTAATGTAGTCCCTGATGTTGAGTTGGTACCAATAGGTGAAGATATAAAATACAGTATATCACCAACGCTCAGTATACTACCAATAGATGTGTTGATATTAAAGTTTACCTCTACCGCTGCAGGTGCCGCTGAGTTTACGCTTGTTGATGTACTGATACCATTTAAGGAACGCAGTGGGTATTCCGCTGCTGCTGCAGGTGTTGCTCCTGTATTTCTCATAAACGCATACCAAGCCCCTTCCTTCTTTACAAACCACGCTGCACTAATCTCTCCTGTTGTCTGTTGGTCGGATGTAAATGTTCCTGACCACGCTGCGTCTGACTCTAAAGATATTGTCTTAAATATCTTGTTCTCTAGTGGGCTCTCATTTATTACACTTGTTATTGTTGAGTTATATTGAACACCATAGTAATTGTTTCTAGTCTCATTTGTGTTATGACGATATAAGTCACCACCCTTGAATGAGTATAGGTAGTTGTTCATACCTATCATCATATCCGGAAAATATGAATAGAACGATGGGAATCCCTTTGTGGATTCACTGTATGTAAGCGTATGATTTCCTGTAATTCCTGCCATATCTTATGAATAGTAATCGTAAATAATATATAGATAGTCATTGTTGCTGCCACTAGGCATCACAAATGTTCCTGTAACCGTAGGTAACACTATTGGTGATGGAGTTACATCAGTAGCTGCTGCTAGTAGATTATTAATTCCCGTTACAGTATTAGGGTACAGGGTGCTACTTCTCAAGAACATCAATCTATTTCCTGTAGAAGGGAAAGTATAATTATCACTTGGTGGTATAGCATTACTTGTAATATCAACCCTAGAACCATCTGCAGGTATTACACCTCCTCCTTGGAAGGCTGTAGCTTGACTATAGTCAGCAATGACAAATGGACCCGGTGCTGAACCTAATGTCCTAAATGCAATCTGTTTAACGTGAGAAGGTGAAGTGTATGCTCCGCTAACCCAATTATATTGGTTATGAATAAACTTACCTGAGTCTGCAGGGTCAGTTATAGATATCTCAACTAGTGTTAATTGTTTTGCTTCAGGACAACCTACTGTAAGCTCAACTGTAGCTGTAGCTTTTCCTCCTACAACTGCAGGAATAGCTGTAATTACTATATTACCGTTTGTAGGTAGTGTAGTGCTTTTAGTAAACACCAATGTTCCCGAACTTGGACTTGTAACTAATGTTGACGTACCTGTATACGACTGAGAAATCTGAACAGAGTCCCCTGCTGAAAGTGCTGTTACACTATATGATATTGTGCAGTTACCAACATTCTCACCGAAGTTAACAGCGAATGTAGTTGGAGGTACTATTGAACCATCAGAAGATACATTTACTGTTCTTGTTACACCACAGTTAAATACTACAGGTTCTACAGGTAGAGCGATGTCATTTGAGCTGATAACAAACTCATTCATATATGGGTCAAAGGCTCCAAGCTTCTGAGTGTTACCACTACCAATAAATAAGTTTCTAAAGAAGGAACGCATACCAATCTCTGAGATTACACTAAGTTGCTCGCTAGTTCCTGAGCCTCGTAGCTGTATCAATGCTCCACGCTTAGAGTCGGTAAAGAACTTATTGAATCCATACTGCACAAAGCTCTCAGGGTTCTGACTGATGCCATACTCCTCAACCCTTGCTACCTGTTTACCTAAAACTTCAGGCACTGATGTTATTGCACTAGCACCCGCAGCGTCAGATAGAATATTCTTTCCTGACTGTACGTATGATATCTTATCCTCCTGTAGTGTGAGTATGTCCGTCTCTCTTCCTGATATAATCTGTATGGGACCGAACACCTCCTCAAGGTTCTTGAAGTTTAGTAGCCCAAGATTAAATTCATTTAGGTTATTGACATTTGTCTCAGTGTTAAACACACCACTGTATGTAAGCGATGCAAACCTATCAGCCTCCTGATAGTCCTCAGCAGATGTAGAGAAAGCTCTCTCACCTAGACTGAATGCCTTGCCCTTTATTGAGTCACGGATTCGGAAGCTCTCTACGCCATTACCAAATGCGTAGCAGTTACCAAAGTCAGTAACAACAATTCCATTCTGTGTTGCATTTTGGTTTTGACCCCCACCTGCAGCGGGTGACCCGCTATGGAATCCTGTGGCTTGGTCAATAGCATATGAGTCAGCACCCTCAAACCACACGTCAGGTAGTGAATCACTAGGCTCGGTCTCGAATACCACATCGGCTCCGCTTCTAAGTATTTGCCATTCTGTTGTAACAAGACTAACTGATAACCCTGTTGCCCTAAATCCTTTTGTAACAAACCTTATTTCTCCTGTAGTTAAGTCTTCGAACCATACATATTCAACATTGGAAGGGTCGCTACTATTATATGTAAGACCATAGTTCGATGTTGAAGCATTTGTGTCAGGGGCTCTACTTAAAGTAATAGGATTTGCGGGTGAGGCTTCTTCTATTATTTGTTTTTGTGACTGAAATATATCATCTATGTTATTATCATTGAACCATTCTATTATAGTATTGTAATTATTTGGAGATATAAACTGCAAGTCTATTAACATATTATTGTTTCCTCCTACACCCGCCATTAGGTACTCTGCTCTAAATCTTATATTTGTTCCCGAAGGGATAGTTAATCCATAAGGAGGTGAACCTGCACTTGATGATGAAGAGCCTGTTCCTCCACTTAATCCGTGGTATACTTGTGTAGGCCAAGTAGTAAAATCTGAAACTGTTACTTCAATACCCGGAGAAATAAATGAATTTTCAGGTAATACTGCAGAAAAATCTCTAGCTAGTATTTTCATATATACACCCGCAGGTATTGTTACATCTGCTAATGTAAAGAAATCTTGCACTTGAGAAGCTTTTTCAAGAACGGTTGCATATTTACAAGTGGAGGCATAACCATTTGAATCTTTTTTAACAATTAATCTTGAGCCCTCTTCAACCTTCTGAGCATTTTCTCCATCAATTAAAAAGAAAGTATATGATGTAGTAGGATTTGTAAAATAAATGTTAGAATATATAGTTTCATAACCATCTCTATCAGGCTTAAGACAGAACTTGTATCGTGTTGCAAAAGAGGGTGCCAACTGCTGAGGGGGTATTGTTACCTTAATCCTATTCTGAAGGTGTGCATTACCACAAGGAATGTTAACAGAATTAAACTCACTAACTAATGCTGTGGTTGACCTATTAAACTCATCCATATATATGATGCCTACCTCATAGTTTCTATTACTATGAAGGCTTAATGCAGATGGAGATGACGCTATTGTTACTTGCGGATTCTCAATTTTAAAATATTCAAAGGCATTTGCTGTGGGGCCGCCTACATTATTTACCCTTCTCATTGCTATTATAGTTAACTCCAAATTATTACTACCAATAGAAGAACCTATAATCATACCCTCACCTGCACTTGGGGTAGCGGGTGATGCAATAGCAGATGTTTGTCCTGATACATATTTAGTCCACGTTGGATTCGGTGATACTCCTGTAAGTACATTTTCTATATTACAATTCATACTATCTGTAAATGTTACTCCATTACAGGAAGTTGGATTGGATGCGTCATATACAGGAAGTATAGTACCGGATGGAAGAGAAGTTCCTATTGAATTTTTAAAGTCGGTACTTATTGCGAGGTCGTGTATTGATGCAAAATCTTGAGGCAAAACATATGCATAAGCTACAGGCGTTACACCGGAGTTAGAGGTAGGAGTGTTGCTTGAAAAAGAATCGTGAGTTATATTTAAAAAAAATGATATTACACTTCCTGATGTTAGCTGTATTCCTGTAAAATCAATAATAATCTTACTATCAGCAATAGTAACAGCTCCATCAACATTAAAGGTGAATGGATTTAAAGAAGTACCTAAAGACTCAATGCTAATTTCATTTGATAATAAATCAGCTTGATACTCTAGCCTTGTTAAGCTTCCATTCTTATCGGTTAGGTCATATCCATCAACGTAGTTACCATATACCAACCTATTACCCATAACTGTCTGTGCCTGTGCAAAACGTGGTACATTATCAAACAACCTTAGTAGCTGTGAGTCAGGTAAGACTGTGAATATCTTGTTACTGTTAAAAGAAAATGTATAGTCAGTGTTATCTGCAAGACCCTCCTGCTGCTTGTCAAGCTTCTGTATCACCTTTATAATACTATTCCCTGACTCTTTAAATAATAAATCAACACCAACGACAAGTGGGCCACCTGAGTTGTATGTTATTATAGCTTGATTCTTTGAGTTTACCATACCTTCGTTAAGAAGTGATTCGGGAGAAAAGAAAAAAGGCTTAGGGGTAAATGCAGGCTCAGAGAACTGTGAGGTCGCTGAGTATTGGTTGTCTGCATATTTATACCTGTATCCAAAGCATATGAATCGCTCCTCTAGGTAGTCCTCCTCTCCCGGAGTAAGGTTCAATGTAAATGTCGGTGCCTCTACAGGTGGCTTCTTAATTACAAGAAGTTCCTCATCAGTAAATTGGTCTACGTTTGCAATAGGGTTTGCATAGTTTCTCTTAACATTTATAACCCTAGGTGGGTTAAAGTCATCGGTAAAGAACAGTTGGTCCTCCACCAAGTCAATACCTGTAACTAAAAAAGTTGGATTAAAGTTTAGCGTTGTATCTGATGTTGAGCCATTACGAATACTAATAACGTGATAAACTAACGCATCAGTCTTCAAGTCTATTGACACTATTAAGTCAAGCTTATTTGTTGCACCAACAGTAAATGCCGGGTCGTGTACAAGCCAATACAGTGTCTCGTTAGCACTATCATCAAGGACACCTATACACCTTGCACTATCGCTCAAGGCTGTTCCGTTGTACTCTAATGTTGTAATCTTAGTATTACCCTTTGAGTTCTCAACGGAGCCTATCTCTGAAGCCTCTGTAGAACCAAGCCTTACATTTAATGCATCAATATACTCACCGTTAGGCACAAGTCTTTCGTCTACAGACTTATTCATCTTGCCTGCTATAAAGTGTCTTTTTAAATTCGCCATTTATTTAATCCATTTGTCCCGACCTCTAAGGTTCTGTAGTAACCTACCGGGATGAATATTACTCATTCTAATCTTTGCATTACGTAATAAAGCTGACTTGTTTCTTTTAGCTCTATTTATCATATACTCCTGAACACCATACTTGGAGTTCTGTAGTGCATATGTTATGTATGCATAGATATAATCCTCAAAAAGTTTGTTGACACTTACCAAGGTGTCATCACCATTCTCCATACCATCAGAGACATACTCAAGTATGCACTTCTCGTCAGACATTGATGAGTCAAAATTTATTACACCTGCCTGTCTATCTATTCTAAAGGTAGGGTTAGCATTAGCTGTCTCTGTGTTAAGAGCATAAAACGCTCCTATACCACAATCAAAGTACCAACATCCATCGCAATTGTATCCTAACATACCGTGAAATTGACTAGCCTCATTTAGATATATACTCTTCTTAGTTCCGCTAATTCTATCTAGGTCTAGGTTTGAATACTCAGGCTTCAATATATTCCCGTCTTGGTCGAAAAGAATCTTAGAGTTATTATCTTGAAGGTATGACCCTGCACTATTAACCTGAATATTCTCTGTCATAGGCCTAAGTATACCATCCTTGTACAAGGATATTCGAACCCAATTTACAAAGTCAGGAGGTAAGACAAATCTAAGGTTGTCAGATACGTTAAGCTCTAATACCTTTATCTCTTTGAATGCATCATAGTTAAGCTCCTGTATACCACGCTTTGCGTGAAATAAAACCTTATATCTTTCCTCGTTATTAATCATCGAGTGGTTACCTGTATACATCAACATATAGTTATTCACTATATCGTATAGGCTAACGTACTGATATGAACCCCAATTAGCTCCTTCAGGATTCTTGCCGTTATTTTCGTAGTATTCGTATTGTGATATATATGCCATTATTTTTCTTGTTGGTCGTTATACTGCTCCTCTGTTTTACCAAACTGTACCGCCTGAATCTCTCTGATAGACATACCTGCATACTGAAGAATCTTATTTACCAATTCAACTTGGTCATCTATACTAAGCTCAAAATCTTGAAAATCTGTCTGACTTGAATCAAACACAGGTTCACCATTTGTTAGTGATACATATGTCCACTTAGGGTCCTTAGGATACCTTATATATTGACATAGTAGACCCGCATCTATGGTTGATGGATACGTTGTTAATATATTTCCTTCCTGAGTGTACGCAGGGAATAATCTATTTGGTGCTGTAAGCATTGAGTTTCCAAGCATTGTTATCTTACTGTGCGTAACCTTCTCAAGCTCATTCTGCTTAGGTCTGAATATTACATATTTTGAGCCTGTCACAGTAAATATTGTAGATGATATCCCTAGTGATGTCTGAGACCCTGTGGTTGTAACTGTAGCAATAGTATCAGGAATATCTCTTGTATTACATACAATATCCCCCACAGCCACACCATCATTTACAAACGTAGCGTTAGTATCATCTAATAGGTTTGGGTTACTAGCTGTTGTCGTACCCGTAGTAATAATATCTTGATATCCTAGTACCTTATTTATAAGGTAGTAATCATCTCCTGTCGTTGTAGCTGATGGTAGCTGAAACGTATTTGTTGGTACTAAGTTATTGGTATTCGTTAAGAACTTTGTCTCTGAGAACATCTCAATCACTTCCTCATATCCCTTCTTGATGTCAGCATATCCTGTACCTGACTGTCTAGCATTCTCTTTATTTATCTGATAGTTATAATTGAAAAAGTAATTATCAAATATATCTAGCTGTGCCTGCTTAGCAAACAGGTTAAAGTCTGATGGAGAGATGTATCCGTAGTTGTTCTTGTTCAGTATAGATAGAACTGTATTTCTTACTGAGTTAATCATTCGTTATCTTCTTTACACAAAGATAAGCAAAAAAAAAGAGGGCTCCTTAAAAGCCCTCTAATGTTACTTTAATACTTAATTGTATTAAGCGATAGCAATTCCTGTAATAGTTACTGCTGCTCCTGACGCTACGGATAAACCTGAAAGACTTACCGTATACTTTGGATTTGTCCAAGAAGTCTGAAGTGCTGCAATTACAGAGTCCTGAATACGGTCTCTTACAGTAACATTGTTAGCAGCCATAGCCGCACCAATAGTCAATGTAACAACATCCTGTGCCGCTGCATTTCCGTAAGTAATAGTAACCGTAGTCGTGCTCGCTTGTTCGATTAGAACAATACCATCAACAGCTATTAATTGTGCTGTTTCTCCTGTCGCTGTGATAGGAATAGATAAAAACTTTTGCATAATAAAAAAAATTTAGCAAATTATGTGAGAATATTCTCATCACAAAGATACTGAAATTAATCTAGTAGTTTCTCTAGTATCTTCAACGCCTCAATACCCTCATCACTCTGTAGGTAGTTAGCTACAACAAACAATGCGTCTTCACCAAAAGGTACAACCAACATACGCTTCTTGTTACTAGGAGTATTGAACCATACCTCCTGCTGATTCTTTCTAAATGAAAGTAATCCTGCATCAAAAAACTTCTTGACATTTGCCTGAAGCTTTATCATTGGGTCACTTACAATGCTTAAGAAGTCTTCCGGATACTGTCGAGCATATATCAATACATCACGCTTTATCTCTGCGGTAGATGTCTTGGATACATCCGTGCCAAATATTACCGAAGCGATACTCTCTAGCTGCTCTAAGGATAACTTACGAGCCTCAATCAATGCATCAACCTCTATATTTAAAAACTCTACGTCCTCGGTTGCTGACTTCTCCTCGTTTACTTCTGTGAATTTCTTTCCATACATAGGGTGATAGTTAAGAAACTGCTGAAGGACCTGATTATTTCTTGGGACCATTAGGAATCCATCCTCAAAAATAATAGGCTCAACAATAGCGTTTCCGTCTTGTTCATCCTCGAATGGTGTCTTTTGATTTACCGCATAACGAAGTGGTCTATTGATACCTTTCTCCTCGTCAAACCACAACAGTGGGAATCTACGGGTGTTTCTTGATGGCAACATAAATGTTAATGGTGCCACATCTTTAATTAGTCTGTAGTGCTTGTCTACAAATTTTTCTTTTGTTTTCATTTGATATAATTTAAAATTTAAAAATAAAGGGGTGCCCTAAGACACCCCTCTTGGTTTTATAACTGTTCCTACTCTTGGAATAAGAAGAAGTTGTTTGCACCTAAGGTACATACCGCTCGCTCAGAAAGGAAGTTGACCTCCATTGCATCTAAGTCAGAAGTACGTGCTCCTCCTGCTGAACCTGTAATCCAAGTCTTGTATCGTCTGTCTTCAGTCTCTGAAGCTCTGTAACGTACGTGTAGGAATGGACGCTTAGCGTTCTTTCCAAGGATTTGGTCATACACAGTAGTTGAACCTGCAGGAACCAATAGACCGTTTACACGACCTGAGTTCGCTCCTGTTGGTAAACCACCTCTCATTGTTGGGTCATTTAGGTATTTCCAATCAGACTTGTAGAAGTCATAACCTCTACGGAATCCTGTGAAGCCTAAGTTGAGTGCCATCTCTTCGTCATTGTCAAACAATCCGTAAGATGTACCACCTGCTCCATAAGAGTTTTGAGCTGCTAACATATCGTCAATGTCGAAACCAAACTGTCGGTCTAGGAAGATAACATTTTCTTCGATAGAACCTTGCTTGTCAAGACGTGAGATGATAGCATCAAAGTCTGCTAAAGCTACAGGGTTACCACCTGACCATACATTTCCTCTGTTCTCTACTGAATAGAAGATACCTTCCGAACCTTTGTTACCAAAGTTAGGGTTGTCTCCTGCTCCTGCCCCTGCGTTAGAAGCACCTGAACCTGCCTCTGCAGGAACCGCTTCAATCATTGCAGTTTCTAGGTAGTCATCAAAACGTAGACGAGTCTCGTGCTCTGACTTCAAGTACCATAGGTAACCTGTCGCTCCGTTCTCAGTCTGAATCTCAATCCATCCAATTTGTGCCATATCAGAACCTGATACTGCATACTTATCTTTCAGGATAATTGGAGAGTTGTCAAGGATAATATCGTCAGCCTCTAAAGAACCTACCATTCCTACTGTTCCTTTTCTAAATTCAGAACCGTATATGAATATTGTAACATCAGAGTTAACTGCTCCTGTTCCTGCGGTAACAAGACCTGCAGCCTCATATAAAGCTACAGTAAAATCAGTAGCTACACCACCAACGTTAGTTGCTGTTATAACTCCTTTGTTACTTCCACTCCCGTTGTTTTGAACAATCATAATTGTTTGTCCTGTTCTAAGAGCCATTGTAGCTGTTCCTAAAGCTCCTGCTGTTGAACCTGCAGGTGCAAGGTTGTCATTTACTCTAAATGTAGGATTAAGAGCCGCTGCTGCTGCTGCTGTTCCAACTTGAGTATACTTTGTGTGTAATCTTCCTTGCTCTGCCCATTTGATAAGGTCTGAGTTAGAAGGCATCTCTGCTCCTACTAATCGTAGGAATGATGAGATTGTTCTATTACCATAACGCTCAAATTCCTTTTCATAAGTATCAGGAAGATACTGATTCAAGAAGTTGAAGTCGGTAATATAGTTTGTTGCTGTGGGAATCTGCGTTGCAGACGGCTGCAAGTCGAATCCCGGTGTTGCTTGTACTGACATTTTTCTTTTTCTTTTTTATTTATTTTTAATACTTCTAATTTTCAAGCCCTTCCCCGAGTCAGGATTTATAGCTCGAATTTGCATACCCCCCTTTGTAGAAACCTCAGGTGTATTCCGTGTAGACATATCAATGTTTTTCATCTTACGGGCCACGTCCTCAGTTGCTGAAGCCTTGCCTTGTTCGTAAAAGAACTGAGCAAACTTCTCAGGGTTTGATGCCACTGCTATCGCCTTATGGTAGCCCTCTGCATCAGCTATTAAACCTTCATCGTTCATAAACCTATTTAAGAAGTTCATAACGTCAGACTGTTTAGTCTTTAGCTCATCGGCAGATTGCGGTGAGTATAGTACGGCTTTATCATCAACAGAAAATTCAAAACCTTTGAACTCCCCTCCGAAAACCTCGTTGGTTTTTTCAGTAAACCAATTTCGTCTACGCTCCCCTAGCTCCTGTTGGGTCTTAGCAGACTCTGTATATCGCTTATACGCCTCCATCTCCTCGGAGTCTACTCCCGAACTCTCACCACCACTTGACTCAAGTGGGAGCTTGTATTGTTCCTTCATATCCTCAAAGTACCCTTTGGCCTTTGCGACTACTTTCTTTTTTGCTAGCTTTATTTTCTTTACGTCAGTCTCGTCATCCAAGTCCTCATCGTAATCAAACTCACTTAGCATAATATCTATATCATCATTATCAAGCCCCGCCTCCGTGGCTTTATAATATTGAGTTAGTAAGTAGTCAGGGTCCATATCATCAAAGTCTTCCTGTAATCTTTGGAAGTCATTGAATCCACGCCCTGTCTCTTTTTTATATTTAAGATAGGCAGCTACATCCTCAGGTAATTCCTCTGAGGACTCTCGCTCGGACATAAGCTCATCGAATGAGTTTATATCCTTGCCATATCTTTTACCAATATATGAAAGAACGTCTTCCTCACTTAACTCTGAGGATTCTTGTGCTTCGCCTTGCGGCTGTATTTCTTCTTGTTCCGGTGTGGCCGTGGCACCCTCAGTGCTTTCTTCCACTCCTGTATCGTTAGCTTGAACCTCTTCGCTCTGTAATGAGTCTTCGTGTTTTTCTAACAATTCTTTTTCTACCTCTTGTACAGATTTAGAGCCCGGGGACTCTACTGCTTTTACTTTAATTTCCATTAGATTATATTTTTACAAAGTTAGTTATTTTTTTTTACCTTTTAGCGAGGGTCAAACTCTGCCATATCGAAGCCATCAAGACTATCCTCGTTAGACTCAAATGTCTGTGGAGGTAGGTTGTTTTTCCTTTGGTTAATAAGCTTAGACTGCTCACTATTTTGTTGACTTATACGGTCTGACTTAGCGTTTTCTCTCTGAGTTTCTCTACTCTGTAGGGCATTCTCACTCATATCTCGAAGCTGCATATTAAAATCAAACTCAGTCTGCATAAGCTGCCTCTTGAGGTCTGCCTCGTTCTTAAGTTTCTCAATCTCAAATGCAACCTCTGCCTGCTTAATCTGCATCTTAGACTGCGTCTCTGCCTGTATCTTCTGCATAGCTGTCTGTGCCGCAAGCTCTTGAGACTGCATCTGCTGTTGTGATTGCATTGCCTGCATCTGCATCTGTTGCTGCTGCTCTCTCTCTTGCTTCTGCTTACGCTTAAGCTTTAATAATTGATTAGCCATCTTAAGATTTCTAATCTCACGAATATCAATAGCATCCTCAAGGCTGATGTCCTTCTGTGATAATGCCATCTGAATGTTCTGCTCAAGCTGTGCCTTCTCTTCTTCATCAGGACTAACTTCGATAAAGATTCCAAAATCATAGATGTATAGGTCTGATATATCATTAAGTATACTTACATTATACTTACCTATCTTATTTACAAAGTCATCCTTAAAGTCTGAATACTCTAATATATCAGCAACTCTATATGTTAATGCCTCGGCTAATGTTCTATATATGTAAAGGCTACTGTCAAGTATATGTCTAGTTGCTGTATTAGAGCTCAATGCTGCAAGCTTCTGTAGACCCACTAACGCATCTGAGTTTGGTGCAGAACCATCCCTAGCCTCATTCAGTCCTGTAACCGCACGAATCATATCCATATAGTGATTGTAGTTGTATATAAGCATCTGTGATTTACTAGCCCCTGATGATGATTGAAGCTCCTTGATAGGAACCTTACCCTGATTATATTCACCATCTTGAGTATAACTTCTACCAATAACACTACCTGTTTGAAAGTACAGTCTTAATGCATCTTCAGGATTGTATGCAGAGCCTGTACCTAAATCAACTTCATTTAATCCATCCGCATCTATATATACACCATCAGGTACTACCCTAGATATTACTTGCTGAAGCTTAAGGTGTGTCATCTGAATTAAATCAGCAAAGGGAATCATCCTTCTAACCAATGATTCAATAACACCCTTATACATTCGTGGTGCTGATGCTACGTAGTTTGGTAGTGCGTGCTGACTTGCAGACTTTGGACGTACCATATTTCTAGCCATCTCCCACTTCAATAGTATGTTAGTACCCATAACCATAACACCGTCATACCATACATCAATAGTCTTTTCAATCTTTTCGAATCGACCCTCTTCCATCATATCTGCAGGAGGATTAAATTGGTCATCCTTCTCAATAACCTTAGAGCCACCGCCTTCAAGTATCTTCTTCTTATAGACTACCTTCTTTGTGGTTTTATAGTTGAAGTACATAACAGTACAGGTATCCCTATAGAATATATCATTCTCGTAATACTGAGCTGTATTATAGTAGTCGTACCAACTCTGACTGTACTTACTTATTTCCTCTAGGTCCTCCCTAGTTAAAGATGGGTCGATTTTTACAAGCTCAGTTATTGGTATTGTCTTTATCTCTCCCCAATAGAAGCAGTCCTTAAATTGTGGGTCCTCTGTATAACTGTATACAATATTCGCAGGGTCTACATAAGATAGCTGAACACCTGCTCCCGGTAAGAACTCGTGCTTAGCACAGGATATTCCTAGAACCATTTGGTCATAGTCGAGCCTCTTTCTTATATCTTGATAGTGGTTCTCATCAAATATAGTATTTATAGCTTCTTCCTCAGCTATTTCAATAGCAGGCTTGTAGTTTAGATTCATATATAACTGAAGCTCCTCATCTGACTCAGGCAAGTTAGCAGGGTCCATAGCGAATGGGTCTACCCCTGACTTTTCTTGTATTATAGACAGCACCTCTTTAGACACCATCTGACCCTCTATCATATCTTGATACTTACTACGTTTAGCTTGAGACATTGCATCCTGAGCATATGTATCTACCTTAAATAGTCTATCGCTCATACCGTTTACAACAATATCAACAAACTTAGGTATTATTGGAACCGGTGTCCAATCAAGGTTGAGGTATGACAAGTCTCCATCTACCGCCAATTCAGATTTATATTTAGCAATTGACTGCTCGCCTCTTGCATATAATCTTAACCTATTAAAGTTTCTCCATTGGCTATAATATCTACAAGATTGACCATCCTTTCTAAACCATTCATATTGAATAGCCTGTCCAATCTGTAATCCGAACTCTTCTGTTGCTTTCTCAGCGTCAGAAACAAATTGACTTGGAAATCCTGTAGATGAAATGTTTACTTTTACATCCTTCATCTTCTAATTATTTCGCTTCTTGTACCTTTATTGGTATACCTTGCAAAGTTAATACTTATTTTCGACTCTTTTTTCTCAGGGAGATACACCTGTTTTTGGTTTGCCATAATAGCCAAACCTGAACTAATAGTGGCATCATATTTTGTTCTGTTACTTATATCAAACTTAGCCCAATCTTCAAGGGTTCTAGCAAAAGGCATAAAGCCCATCTCATCAGTATCTCGATATGTGCCTTCTAAATCTATACCCACATACTTTTCTATATATGATTCAATAGCAGATGCGTGAGCCTGTTTAATATCCTCACTTGAGTTAGGTATACCGCCTAACTCTCTTTCAGTTTTAGATAATCTATTGTAATGTTTGTCAGGTCTATTGATACTAAATCCTCTATAGCCTCTATTCTTAAAATGATACAGTAGTCTAGGCTTATTGTTCTCTACAAGTATAGGCATACCATAGAACACACAGGCCATAAGCACCTCCTCAAAGAATATCTCTGCAGTCTGTGGTCTAGCAACATACTCCAAGAAAAACTCATTGCTAGGAGCATCATCCATATTAAACTTTGTTATTCCGTGTAGTGCCCCATTAGAACCACCACCACCTACAGTGCCGGATATGTCATAGGAGTCACATCCAAACGAGCCAAGATGGTCGTTACCGGGATGCTTTATACCTCTCTTATTTATCACACTGTTTTGTAATCCTTTTTTTGGTAGCCAACTAACTAGGAACCTACCCCTCTTATCAGGTGACCACACAACCTTAGAGTCTATAACTCCATCCTTCCAATGAAAGCTGCCTCTAGTTAGGTGATGCTCATTTATTAATGAGTCATTATAGTCTATCTGCTGATATAACTTTGTTAAATTAAAAAGGGATTGCTTACTCTCATCCCTAAATGCGTGAGACTCGGTACGAGGAAACTGACGATAGAACTCGTTTAAAGCATCGGGGTCATTCTTTAATGACTCTACCTCTGCCTCCCAATAGTCAATAGCACCATTGTCAATCATCTCGCCATCAACCCCACGTATAGCCTTAATCGGTTTTCTAAATACAGGCATACCGTATATATCTATGAAGCCTTCCATATTCCACTCCATAGGAATAAACAACGAATACATACCGCTCTTGGTCTGACCGTTGGCGTTTCTTTTAGTTACATCAGAATCATTGTATAGCTTCTTAAACTCTTCACCACCCTTTGCTAATGCATTGGAGGTTGAGCCCATCATACATTTACCTATAATCTTACTACCTAACCTAAGACAGGTCTTTGTTACACGCCAATTATTTAATATATTATTTGGCTTTAGCCACTTACCACTCTCATCGTGAACCAATAGTAATAGCTTCTCACCATCATAGCTGTTGTCATCTGTATTCTTCCAATCTATTGTTGTATCTAACCCCATTAAATCATCTACGGTGGTGTCGTACATATTCTTTTTTGTAATCTTTGCTGCCGGAATCCTAAAGGCTAGCTCAGTTTTTGGTTTGTCCATACCATCCATAATAGGCTTGAAGAAGAATGGAAGCCTGCTGTTTATAGGAACAACCTTGTCGGTAAACATCTTTTTCGCATCAGCACCGGTCTTAGATAATATACCTACCCTAGAATCTTTTGCTAGCGTTCCGGTGTTTACACACTCTGATGAGCTCATAAAAGAAAATCCTGAACGTCTTATCTTTAGGTAGTCCATTCCAAAGCTTCTCTTGTCAGCCTTACACGCCTCCCAATATATGTATAGTATTCTATTTGCCTCTCGGTAGTCAGGGTATCCAACATCAATGCTAGTCCACTGCAGATACATATAGTGAGGCCCTGTAATATAGTTAGGCTTACCGTTATTCATAAACCAATATCCTATCTCCCGCTTATCAAACTCTCCCTCTATATAGTCTACCCATATATTCTTAAAGTCGGTAGGCTTCTCATTCCATTGGAATATAGATGTAATCTTCTCTAAAGGCTTAGGTATTTCGTTACGCTCCCAATACTGCTCAGATGCAGTCTTACTTCTTTTGTAAATGTCTTTAGGTGCAGCCGGAAGTGCTATCACTAATCCCTTGATATTTATAATCTCTCCAATCATTCCTGTCTTAGAGATGATTATCATATCATACTTGGTATCATATCCATACAACCAACTCTTGTTTCTGTTCTTGTTGGTTATAACATTAGAAGAAACATAGCCCTCTAACACCTTGTATAAACTACTTTGACCTTCTTTCTGCAAATCCCTGTTTTGTGTCTACCCTTGATGGACCTTTATCCGCTATATCTATATCCGCTCTTTCGTTTTCAATCTTTGTAAGTATCTCGAATGCATCGAAGATAGCTAATTTTTTTGTAGCTGCCGCATTCTTTAACCTGTCTGCTGCAAGCTCATCTTCAGGGTCTATCTTTATTATATCCTCTTTAGCTACCTTTATAAGCTGCTCAACAGCTTTCATAGCTGCATCTATAATCCTTAGCTTTACATCCTTATTATCCATTACATCTTTATTGTTATCTGATGGTCATACATTCTATATAGCTTTTCACCATCTATATCGAACTCATACTCACTATCAGGCTTGAAGCATACTGTATCTCCACTAGATATACCTTTAGATTTTAAGTATTCATTAGGATACTTCATAATACCTACCAAAGGCTCCTCACTAAAAGGCTTAAATATATATGATTCAGATGTACTTACAGGTTTTACAAAGCAGTATCTATCGTATGAGTACCATTCTCCATCCTGCTTATACATAAAGAACTGTTCTTCATCTATAAAAAACAAGTCATCCTTAAAGAAACTCTTTCCGCTTTGTTGCCTTCCCTTCATATCATTATAGAACTTAAATACATTATGATGAACTACAAGGGTATCTCCCTTCTTTATAGGGCCTTCATATCCAATAGGGGTTTCTATTACCTCAGCATATCTATTGGATGACTGATGGTCCTCTTCTGATGTGCTAGTAATAAAATCAATACCACCAATAGACTTGAAGTTGTCGTATCTCCTTCCGTTGTATGGCTTAGTTATAAAATAAAATGGTGATTTCATAATAAGACAAGGCTATCGATTACATATTTAAATATGTAGATACCTCTATTAATTTAATTTTAAACTTAAAAGTTTATATTGTACTCTACAGATATCGGCATAGTATTAGTGAAGCTCTTCCACATTACTATCTCATCATCTTTTTGTATCCAAATTTTTATGCTACCATCATTCTTATCTTGACGTATAAGGTGTATAGTATACTGATTGTTTAGCACGTTCTGACCTACAATGTAGTGCATAGCACCACCTTTGTAGTCAGGACCTATAGCTATCTTTCGAATATCCATATCATTGAACCACCATTACAATACCCGCTACATTAAGAGGGGCCGCAGCGGTGCCATCAGTCTGATACAAAGCTCCCGCAGCTAATGATGCACCCGAAGCAGCAGCTTGGTCAGCGTGAGCAGGAAGAGCTAACACCCCTGCATTTTTTGCCAATGCAGCAATGGAGCCTGCTGTAAAATTCTTTGTAGCATTAGTAGGTGTTCCTGTAACATTTGTTCCTATAACCTTGTCCGTTGTTAAAACAGGACTTGAAGTTGCATATGTACTAATCTTTGGCATCTCTATTTTTTATTTTCAGTAACCTCTCCTGTTTGAACATTTATAACTGAGTCGGCTCCATATTTATCTATAAGCTTCTGTTCGTGCTTACCGAAGTCTTGCTTCAAGACATCAATAGTCTTTAGAAGTTGGTACTTGTTAAGCTCTAAATCCGCTAAGGCAAGTTTTGCCTTTTGAAACTCACCCTGCATCTCACGGATGGTCTCTAATTCTTTTTCATCAAGTTTCATTGTATTAAATTTTATTTCCTACAAAGATAGGAATTATTTCTTTCTTGTCTTCTCAACGGTTCTACCACCAAAATATGCAGCTATTACTGTGAGTAAAAGAATCTGCAACAGGTCTACCCAATTTGCTTCAACTTTAAAATCAAGCCGACCCGCATCAATAAATATCAATAGCATCGTACACAGAACCAAGAACATCAATACCAATGGTCGGACGTTCTTTGACAACCAAGAGTCTGAAGTCATATCTGACTTCCATCTCTCGGTGACGTTCTTCTGCATATCAGCCTCAGCATTGATAAGTATCTCTGTCATCTCCTTCTCAAACTTAGCTTTCTCATCTTTGGTTCTAATGAATTTGTCTACAACTCCTCCGACCTGCTCAACAACCCCCGAACCTTTTCCAAATAGTCTTGCTAATATTTCTTTCATTCGTTCTCAATTTTATTTATCATCTCAATGTGAGCATTGGCAACTTGGTCTCTGCCGGATTCACTCATTAAAATATTCTTACATTCTTTTTCATTTGTCATAAAGAAGTTCTCCGATAGTATAGCAGGCATAGCTGTGTGTATAAGAACATAGAAGTTAGATTCTTTGTCTACATCACCGTCCCTTGTATCCTTACGCATTTTTATCAAGGGAAACTCTTTCTCTACCTCCTCGTACAGCACTGTTGCAATGTGGTCTGACTGTGTCTCTCCCGGAGATGTATACACCTCCCAACCATTTGCCGACTCATCGCTGAATCCATTTGCGTGTATGCTCACATATATACAGGGCTTGTTTGACTCACGATATACCTCGTTTGCCATCTTGACTCTTGTGGATAGAGATACATCCTCATTGGTGTCAACCAAGTTTATGTACTCAATATTATTTTTGTCGCAATAGTTTGCAATCCTATCTACAATAGCACGATTAAACTCTCCCTCAAATAGCTGAGTACCATCGTGCCAAATAGGGCTACGCTTTCCGGCTGTTTGATACACACCATCAATAATTCCACCGTGACCATTATCAAGAATCCAAGTATATTTTGAATCACTCTTAATTTCTTGACTACAGCATCTACATACTTTTGCCATAATTTACTATTGTAGTTGGTACAGACGATTCTCCATAGTCTGAAGCTGTCCTTTGATTTCTGCAATCTCTGATTTTATAAACTCTATCTCGTTAGATGTCTTAATGATTGCATTATCTACCTGCACATCTCTCGCAGGTAATCGCTTTGCATCTTCTACCTCTGCGTGAAGTTTGAAATACATACTCACAAAGGTTGCCACAAGACCAATAATAAACAACAAGTTCTTTGGTGTTAAATTAATTTTGGTCTTTTCGTTTATGTGTGACATTTTACTTTGTTACATATTTTATATTAACCTTATGTGTACAGGTATAATAAAATTTTACCACAGTGCAATGATTAATGTTCCTGTTGTACTTGTTGCTTTTACTCTTCTGACTTGAACAGGAATAAAACTTCCCACAAGAACACCGCTTAACACAACGTCATCATCACCTGTTGTAAGAATTTGAATATCACCTGCTCCGCCGACGTAAAGAACACATCCGTCATTTGGTGTATTGTGAGCAGCATATAATTTGTATGCTTGTCCCGAAGCTATTGCTGTTGTTACAGTAAGTTGAGTTGCACTATCTATTGCTGTTACTGAAGCTGCTGTTGTTCCCGAATATACAACATCTCCAATCTGAATTCCTTTATTTACAAAATCACCTGCTGAATCTATAAGCTTGTTAGCTGATGCTCCTGTTGTTGTACTGCTTATTGCAAGCGTAGCAGGATTTGGAATATCTACAGTGTCACTTGGTATGACTGCTAAGGCTCTGTAAGCCTGTAATTTTTGGTAAGCCATTTTGTTTTTTTATATATACAAAGATACTATTATTTTTTTATACATATAAATACTTACCTATAGCGATTAGACTTATATTCTATGTTGGTACGTCTGTACTGAACGTTGTGAAGTTTGTCATTGTTCCGTTATTACTTTCGCTTCCGTTATCTGTTAAAGTTGGTGATGTATCACCGTCTCCACATCTCCACCAACTAAGTGGATTTAATGATGCTATATCATTAGGAACACCTGTTCCGTATATTGTAGTAATGTTGCTTGCAGTAAGTTCTGAATTAAATACAGATACTTCGTCAAGGTTTCCGTTCCAAAATACTTCGGTATTTGCTCTTGCGCCTAAATTAAATTCGCTTGTG
>Ga0209336_10000147_pt1 | contig 34800 bp, 32 predicted proteins | sample LinPmetageLP32_FD_184042 | JGI IMG/M metagenome (GOLD analysis project Ga0209336, IMG submission 184042) | Marine viral communities from the Pacific Ocean - LP-32 (SPAdes) (version 2) | ecosystem: Environmental > Aquatic > Marine > Oceanic | place: Pacific Ocean | collected 2009-08-23
TTGATACATTTCCTGTACCTGTTCTTATATCTATAAGACCGTCAGAAATTGTAACACCACCAGATGAGCCATTGCCATCTATAACTGTGTCTTTTCCTAGTATTATTTTTTCTGAACTGTTTGTTGTTACTAACTTAAGATAAGAAGTTGAACCTTCTTTTATTTCAAATGCTGCTGCATTATTGTCTAATATTGTAACTTCATTTGCTTGTCCTGCTAAATTTATTGTACCACCATGAGTAATAATTAAATTACCTGCTGGAGCAATAGTTAATGCGCCTGAACTTGTGTCTATAGTATTCGCAGTAGTACCAATTCTCATATTGTCTATGAGTAATTGGTCTAATTTACTATTTGAATCAACAAGTATTGCAGAATTAGCTGTTAGTGTTCCAGCTGTATGGTCGAGCATATTTGTAAATAACTCACCACCTATAATATCGTTGTTAGAACCATCTCCAATGAATAATTTGCTTGAATTATATGAATAAGCTAATTCACCGGCACTTAACGCACTACTAGGTTGCGCGTTACTGGTACTTCTTTTAATTTTAATTGTTTGTGCCATTTTTTATTCCTAAAACAATCCTCCATCGAGATTGTTCATTGTTCCTGTAGCTTGTGCTAGAGGAACGAATTCAAATACAGAAGATGATGTTTCTCTATATACTTTTAACTGATTATCATCAGTATCATACCATAGGTCACCTTCTTCTAGATTACTTCCTGTGGGAGCAGTTGTCCCGCGAAAGAATTGATCTGCAAGTTTTTCTAATGCTTGCGTTAAATTGCCAGTAGGATATACATTATTATGTGCTAAAACTGTAATATCGTCTGACGAGCCTTCTGTTTGTACTAAATCAAGACTTGTTGAAACAGTAATTGGATTGTCACTTCTATTAAGTACAACATTATTAGTAGTTTCTTGAACTGTTACATAAGTTGGTGTATCTGTTACTGTAACTGTTATTGCCATTATCTTGTGACTTCAGGCGTTACTGTAATCTGTCCTTCTAGTATTCTAGTAACACTGCCTGCGCTTGATTCGATTTCTAAATCATATACATAAATACCTTCTTCAACCGCCGCTGTAGCAGAAGCTGATGCAGTTAAATTAATCTTTCCCTGACTTGCAGGGCTTGCTATCGTTGCTGTAACGGTAAGAGCTATGCTCGATGAGTCATGTGTTGATCGCATCTGCATACGTGAGCTATAACCAGTAAGATTGAGTGCTAGACTATTATCTTGCACAGTTATCTCGCGATCGAATGTCGCTCCCTGCTCTAATGTAAAATTATGCTTTCCTGCTGCCATTTATATATTTCTCCATTGTCTAATTATACCAAAAATTTATACCTAAAGTCAAGCATTAAATTTTTAAGGTAGTTGTCTTTTCTATTTATTTAGGATATTATCCTAATTTTATAAACATCTAAGCAAGAGCTTCATCTAGTCTTGCATTGTTTACTGTTAAATTACTGCTATCTTCCCAGATTGCTTTTGCCCAGTTTGGTAAATCTACTGCTATATTAAGACTATCAAAATCTGTCCAAGCAGAAGAATCTTTTGCAGTTCTAGTAAAATTAGGGACTGCATCTCTATCGTGAGTTATACTTCTTGGGTATACCCAATCTTTAGTATCGTGTTGAAATAAAAAACATTCATCTGTAAAAGTATATGTTTCTACTGTGCTGCCGTCTGTTCTTTTTCCTAAAATATCTACTTTTATTTCTGCAATAGATTTATGGCCATTATGCATAGCCCATTTGTAGTCTTTTAGTGTGTATGTATATTCGTATGTCATAATTAATAAATGTTAAATAAGTCAGACCAGCTAAAGTTAAAATCTGGTAAGTCACTTGAAACTGAGAAAGTACCAGAGGTAGTTACAGTATAGTTTGCTGTTGTTCCTCCAATATTTATTGTTGCTGTTACAGTTGATCCTGAAGCAGATGATGAAGTTACTTTAACTGCTATCGTCTGACTCGCTGTTATATTTTGAGAACTTGATGAAAAAGCCCCGCCATTTACAGAGATTTGTGGACTACCTGTTCCAGATACTGAAACTGTTTGAATTCCTGAAAATCCACTAGTTGTAAGATTGTTTGAAGTGTTTGCCGTACTTGTATTTGAGTTTGTAACTGCTGTAAAATTTGTAGAACTTAATTGCGGAGTTTCTGCTCCAAATTTTACAACTCTTGCTCTCACCTTAGAAGTAGTACTAGAACCATTGGAATCTCCTCCAATTGATAATTGTAAAGTACCTGTTCCATCATAAAAGAATCCAAAACTTGTATGAATTTCTCCTTCGCTTAAATCTATTCCATTACTGCTGCTGTAGTTAATAGGAGAACCACTTAAATCTGCAAATTGCATCTGCTTCACATATCCTAGTCCATCACTTATATAGACTCTTAAGTATCCACCTCTTAAACTGCTACCACTTGTAGGGTCGACAGATATAAAGCCCATGTACATACCTGCACCTGTTCCTACTGTACTAACAAATCTATTACTATAATAACTATAGTGAGTTATATTTACTCCAGCTTCTCCGGTTCCTTTTGTTACTAAGTTTAGTCCTTCTGCATTAATTAAACTACCAGTAATTGTTCCAGTAGTAATATTATCTCCTGCAATTACCATATCTCCTTCTGGGTCTGCTAAATTACTTGCTAACTGAGATACAGATACAGCTGCTGAGTTTCCTGTTATTGCTTCATTCTTAACTGTTGCCGCTGCTCTACTACTAACTGCTGAGGTATCTGCTGAAGTATTTGCTGAGGTTACATCAGCTCCATCAACAACATTTGGTAGACCTACATTAGCTTTAGTTACTCCAGACCTTATATCTGCTAAACTAGTATTACTAACATTACCTAAACCTACGTTATCTGCTGTTACTCCAGCTCTTATATCTGCTAAACTAGTATTACTAACACTACCTAAACCTACGTTATCTGCTGTTACTCCAGCTCTTATATCTGCTAAACTAGTATTACTAACAAGATTTAAACCAACATCAGCTTTAGTTACTCCAGCTCTTATATCTGCTAAACTAGTGTTACTAACAAGATTTAAACCAACATCAGCTTTAGTTACTCCAGCTCTTATATCTGCTAAACTAGTGTTACTAACAAGATTTAAACCAACATCAGCAGCTGTTGTAGCCGTTCTAGCTGCTAGTACTATATCTGCATCACTTGAGTTATCTACATTTGGTAGACCTACATTAGCTTTAGTTACTCCAGCTCTTATATCTGCTAAACTAGTATTACTAACAAGATTTAAACCAACATCAGCTTTAGTTGTTTTATCATTTCTTATAGATATGCCACCACCAGTAACACCAGTTATAATTCCTGTTGAAGCATTAATTGCTATACTAGAGTTTGCTATTTTTGTTGAATATGCTGGATTAGAAACTAGAGTGCCGTCTATCTCTAACTTTATTTTATTATTTATATCATCAAAGCTTACTATCCAATCTATGGGGTCTTTATCAATTACTCCACCTACTCTTTCTGCAAGTAAGTAAGCAACTGTTTGATTATTAGTATTATAAGTACCTTCGGTTATCTTTACTTGAGCTATCCAATAAGGTTTGCTACTTGGTCTTGTAGTTACCCAACCACTTGTTCCTCCACTTCCTACAGTTAGAACTCCAGTCTGAAAATTATAAGGAGTTCCTGAATTTGTACTTGAAGGTACGTTTACTCCTGAAGTAGCATCGCTTGGATTAAATATATTTACAAATGCAGATCTTGGGTCATTGTTTCCATCATCTCCACCTGTAACTTTTGCTATTTGAACACTATCACTTAAACTATCATTTGACACTGCTACAGTAATTGGATAAGTTCCTGTTGGCGTTACTGTTACAGTTGCTACTCCAGTACCATTGCTTCCACTATAGCTAAACGCACTCTTTGTTCCGTTTGTTACAGTTATATCTCCTGTTACTAAATCGCTGTCTTGATTTTGTTGATTTACTCTTATAATAGCAGCCGTGGGTGTAGGTGTTGTATCTGAAGAATTATCAAAAGAGAAAGTTTGTATACTTGAACTTACACTTAAACTTGTCGCTTTTTCACCTGTAATCTGTACTGCAGCAGACCAATCATATTTATAAGCATCACTTCCTGTATATTGCCATGTTCCTGTTACTTGCCATAAAGGGTCTGTTCCTGTTGGTGGAGTGTCAGAGAAACCTGAAGGAGTAGTTAAACTGCTAGTTAGAGAGTTTGCATTTGCTGCAGGATTTGTTACACTTCTTTTAAATATGAGTTTTGTAGTATCAAAGAAAGGGTTATGTACTACACCTTGAGGGAACGTTATATTAACTGTTCCTGTGCCTACTAAAACAATTTCTGATTTATATATGATTTGATTATAGGCAAAACCAGGTTCAGTAGTTACCCACCCTGAAGGAGCAGTAAGAGTATCAGTGCTAAAATTATAACTACCGCCGCTTGGAGGTGTCGGTGGTGTGAATCCCAGACTAAAATTTCTCTGTAAATAAATTCTTGCTACAAATACGCTGTTTCCTGGGTCTCCTTCTGCACCTGTTTTTGACTTTGCAAAACTTTGCACTTTTGAAAGACTAAATGCAGTTCCATTCGCTCTCTTTCCTGTAATTGTATATGTAATTGTTCCATTATCGGCGGACATTCCTGTTGGTGCATTAGTAGTACAGGTTGTTGTATTATTACCAGTAAAGCCAGACTGTGTAATTCCTGAAACTGCTGTAGATACTGTAAATTGTCCATTTCCAGGGCTTGAAGTTTTAAAAGTAAGTCCTGTTGCTCCTTCAAATACTTGTATAGTTGTAGTACCCGCACTAAAATCACTGATTGTTCCGGCATTATTTGCTTGATACGTGTGACTTTCATTTCCTAATACAGCAGTAAGCGCGTCTGTTCCTTCTTCGACTTTTACTATTGTAATTTTATCTGAAAAACTTCCTGCTGTTGCTGTAACTATAACTGCTGTATTACTACCGAAATTAGCATTTGTTAGTGTTCTTGTATCTCCACTTCCTGTCAGCGTTACTGAGGGAGAAGTAGTGAATGTTGTTGAGTTTGATATATTTTGTCTGTTTGCTGTAAATGTTATAGCAGAAGGACTTAGTATAGCACTACTTTTAGCTAACTCAAATATTTGACTTGACGCAGATAGAGTAACTGCTTGAGCATTGTCTCCATCTTCTCCAGCTTTAGATTTTGCATATGTATATATTTGCGTAAATGTATTTCCACCTGCTGTGATTACAAATGTAGCACTTCCAGAGTCTCCTGTTACTGCAGTTGGAGTAAATTTTCTTTGATTACTAACAGTAGTAAAAGAACCTGCTATATTTGATAGTGTTGGGCTTCCATTTACAGTATATGTATTTGTTCCTGCTCCTCCTCCACTTGAATTAAAGGTTAATTGTGTAGCACCTCTAAATACTCTAAATTCTGTTGCTCCTACTGCTAATTCTGATCCTGCTACAGTGCCAGTTGTTGTCGCTGGAAAAGCATGAGTAGGATTTGTTAAAAATACAGTGTGTCCATCGTTTCCTTCTTGAACTGCAAATACTGATAAACTATCACTAGCTTCTACTGATCCTCCATCTTCTTTAACATTTGCTTGATAGACTTTGGGAGTTGTAAATGATGTTTGTGGTATTGCTACAGCTTCAGTACTTGAAGTAGTAAATGCTTGAATTTGACTACCGTTCTCAACATACTGGAATCTAGCTGCAGTAAAGTTTTTTGCATCTGCGCTTAGTGTTAATACTTCACTTCCTGAACTTCCTGTTCCCTGGCCTGCTACTAAAGCGCCGTCTTTGTCATAATTAATAGCATATTCATTTGAAGTTAACTGAACTGTTTTTGCATTAGACCCGGCAGCTCCAATATTTCCTGTTTTAGATTTTGATATAGAATATGTTTGGTCAAGAGTGAATTGAGTTCCATCTGGAGATAAATTAGCTGGTATAGTTGCTCTAAATACTGCAGTACCTTGATCAGCACTCATGCTTGATGTAGTATATACACCAGTAGTGCTATTTATTGTTACATCTACTCCTGTTTCTGAGTTGACTGCGTAAGTTACTTGTTGTCCACCACTTGTAGCAGTAGTTATGTCTGTTGATCCTACAAATACTTTAAATGTTCCACCAGCATTAGTAAAACTTGCTCCTGTACCATTTGAAGCTGTTGCAACAGTATGAGAGTTATTAGTTAAGAAGGCTGTTACACCGTCTGAACCATCTTTTACACCAAATATTGTAACACTATCTTGAGCCTTAATAGTACCGCTTGGAGTTCCAGGTGTTCCTGTAGAACCGCCGTCATAAAGTTTTACAACAACATTAGTTGTAGCATTTGCGGCAGGTTCATCACTATCAGCAAGTGTAAAAGTTCCTGAAGTATTTGTTTCTTTTCTGCTTCCTCCGACACTAAAATCATAAGTAGGCGAATTACTAAATCCACCGGTTCCTTGAACTAGAGTACTAAATACAACATCCGTTGATTCTCCTCCTATTGCACTGTAAGATACTACATGGCTAGTTGGAGTAAGTTTGATTGCTTTTGCATCTTGTCCAATACTTCCTGAGCTTCCATCTTTACTTACTGTAACTGGTATAAGTTCTGAAAAACTTTCATTTGAGTTTGAATCTGTTGTTGTTACTTTTACAAATTTATTTGCTGTATCATGAGCAAAACTAGACGCATCAATAGTTGCATTATATGGTGCACTACTATCTACCACACTTGCATTACTGTTTGTAAATGTTACATCACTTGCAGTTGTAGTTGTATCTGAATTTACAAGTGTAAAAGTTACATTTGATGCAGTAATATTTCTTAGTGTTGCTGTGAGAAGAATGTCTTGAGAAGCTCCACCTGGTGTAAGATTATTAGACGCATTGAATCTTAGTTGTCCACTAGAAACATCTACATCAAGTTGCGGTGAAGGTACTAAAGCTAGAGATACTGTGCCTGCTCCTATTACTGTATTAAATTCACTATGAAGAACTCTTATTGCTTGTGAAGAGGTGCTCTTTGCATTTCTTCTATGTCTAATCCAATAATAAAAACTTCCTGCAGTACCTAATGCATCATTAAATACTGTAACATTATCTACTACTGCTTGTAATTGAGCATGATTAGGTATTGTACCACTACTGCCTTGAGAACTTGCTCTCCATATTTCTGTTGAATCTGTGGCTTCTTTAAACCCTGTACCATTTGTCCAACTTAATGTAATTATACCTGGCTTATTATTTGATGTACTAAGACTAGTTGGTTTTGAAGGAATAGCAAACTCTTGTCCCATGCCTGTAGTAGCTCTATGTGCTAGAGTTGCTCTTTGTTGAGTAATCGCATATATTGAATCATCATACTCTCGTGCTTTTACACTTGTAGTACAATTTGAATTATATGTTAAGTTTTCTATTCTAAATAACTTACTCTCAAAACCAAATGGCTCATAAGTAAAAGCTATAACTTCACCAGGTTTTAAAAGTAGTCCTTTTGGTCCGAGAGTAAAACTTATTTCTTTGCTAAATCTACTTTGGATTAATTCTTTTTCTACATTAACTCTAGCATTATAATAACTTGTTATTCCAGTAAAAGGAAAACTTCCTGTTTTTACTATTCCTCTGTCTGACTTTAAGAAGTCTGCATTAAAGAAAGACACACTTCTTGAATTAAAATGATTTTGAGGGTCATTTAAACTTGCTTTAATTGTATTTTTTGATGTCTTTAAACTATTATCATTTAAAGATATAGTACCAATTATATCGGAATTATCTATATATTCTGGATTTGTTTGTGTTCCATCTGTTATTGATAATGTAGGAGCTGACTCTTGAGTCTCTACAGACATTACATACTTACCGTTTGAGTAAGACAATATACCATTATAGTGCGAAAGTATAGCATTTACATTATCAAATAGAGGTTTTGAAGTATCAATATAAAAATTAGTTTGATGACGTGTAACATTAAATTGTTGTGAATTTATCCACCCAATATATCTCCAATACTTTACAAAATCACTATCATATAAACTATATCCTACTCCATTTCCAGAAACATTCATTGCAAGAGTACTGCTTCCACTACCTGAAACTTTTGTTAATGATATACTGGTAATAATTGTCCAGTTGCTACTAACACCGCTAGTATGAGTAGGTTCTGTAGTTTCATATCCACCAGTACCAGTGTACTGATAGTAGTAAGGAGTATTTCCTGAGTCTTTACGAAGTATAATATCTCCGGGACTATATAGTATATGCTGTCCAAAAGGTCTTAAGAATTTTCCTGATACATTTGTAAAAGTAACAGTCGTAGTACTACTTGCTGTAGTAACAACTTCTCCAGAAGCTACATGATTACTACTATAAGAAAGTTTATAAATATCGCCTGCGGTAACATTACCTGCACTTGCTAAGCTAACTGTTACATCTGCTCTTGTGTCACAAAGTAGGGCAGCTTCTCGTATTGATGCAATATCAATATCTTCCTCTATATCTAGTCCTTTACCATACCTATTATCTATTAATAAATCAGTTGTTTGAATAGCTGGATTTATAGAAGATCTTTTATCTAATCCTTTACCTTGTATTACATAAGTATCATTATTATTTGTAGTTGAAGTTATTGTAGGTGTAAATATTAAAGGAGCTTCTAGCCTTATTATATTATTTGATACATCTACAGAAGTAATTTCTCTAATCTCTTCTGTCTCCATCACTTCAAAAAATGAGCCAATTAGTTCATTAGAGGTAAGTGTAGCATGAGGGCTTCCTCTAAACTCATGAGTTGAGTTTACAAAGAAAGCATCAGAAGGCATTATTGTTATATTAGTATGTAAATTACTTTGATTTGGTGTAAATCTATAGTTAGATATAGCTAAGTTAGTGCTAGAACCAGTTAAACCATGTACTCTCATAGTCTTATCTTTAGCAGATTTTAATACATTAGGTAATGTTCCACCTATTTTTATATGTGCTTCGCTACTAGAAGAAGTTGCTGTTGTATCTGGATAAAGTTGTAAGAATTTTGTTTTTGCTGCTGAAGTAAGCGTAAGAGTAAGTATACCATTTGAATCAGTAACGGCATTAGTAATATCTATCTTATTATTATTAAGTATGTTAAGAGGAGTATCTTGTACATTTGAATTGTACGGAAGCATATGCCAATATTTATTTGAACTCGACTTTAGTCTTACAAATTTTCTTTGGGGCACTCCATACTCACTGGTTTTTGCTACAGCTGTTGCTCCAGACCCGCCTCCGCCACTAATTGAAATTGTAGGTGCTGAAGTATAACCACTTCCTGGATTTATTATAAATAGTTTTTTAATCTTTCCATTTTCAATTCCAGTAACAGTTTTTCTTTTTCCAAATATTCCTGCTAATCCTCCACTTCTTTTCTTAAAAGCGGCTTCAACAGTTGCTCCTGAACCACTTCCACCAGAAAGAGATATAGTAGGAGCTGAAGTATATCCAGAACCAGAATTTGTAACATCTATTTCAGTAACTGCATTTAATCCTAAATTTGGTTGTTTGTCTAGTATAAATCTTACTTGGTTTACTCCTCTAGAGTTAACATCTGTATATTTATGTAAAATTCTAAATCCAGTTTCAGCTTGCCATGTTGTACCATTGTAAGAAGTTTCTACACTAATAGAATCCCCTTCTTTGAAGTTCACTGCACTATCGGCTTCTCCACCATACGCAGATTGAGTTGCTGCTTGATATACAGGGTCAGAAGTAAAAGTTCCATCATAGTTAAAGCACTGTAGTGCTTTTCCTTTTACTACATACTCAACTTCAGGTACGGTTGTAGAATCGGCATCAATCTTAAATTTTGCTACTGCATACGCTGTATCTAATAAAGTATGGTCAGGAGACCAATATCTTTCTAAACCAGTATAGTAACTATCTTGTCTTTTAAAGCTATCTCCTGCTGCAAGAGTTGCTAATATACTGCTTGTTTTTTGAAAAGGTCTTCCAGAATAAAATGTAAAATCCATATCATGCGGAGATGATATACTTGCTGATTCTTCATGTCCTAGACCTTGTAGATCATCAGTAACACTAGCTTCAGGTATGTTGTTTTCATTAATAGTAATATAATCGTCATACATACTTTCATAATCTTCTTCTCCTGCATCACTATATGTATTCTCGTACTCATCAGTTAATCCTTCTTCGTCTAACCACGTCTCAAAAGATGTTGTTCCACTACTATTAATATTTGTTCCACTTAGTGTCCCGCCTCTATCCATTCTACCATAACAAGTAAGAGCCGTAGCTTCAGAACCTGTTCTTGCTGTAGCATCTTGAGCATCTACACAAAGAAGAGAATTACTATCTATATATAAATTATATATACCTTGAATTTCTCCTTCTGACAATCCATAAGCTACATAAATAGAGTTTGGGTCATTCTTTAAAGTATCAGCAAAAATAGGTATGCCAGGCACTCTCATAACACCATATACTACGGGTAAATACTTACCTTGTAGATAAACACTTAAGTCTACATCATGATCGACTTCTTCCTGGTATTCTTCTATATAAGTTTTTGTGCCTCCAAAAAATCCTGCTACTCCGCCTCTTCTTTTTGTTTTATTTCTATATCTTGTTTCTGAAGTTTGGTAAGTTGCTATTGTATTTAAAGACATCTCAGAATGTAAGAAACCTAAGTCTGATGCATATTGAGGTTTAATAGATAATAACTTTTGAGGTTTACCATTAGAGTCTAAAGCTCTATGAATTTCGTCTGAACTTATTCTACCCGATACTTGACTAAAGTCTCCCCAATGACTAGTCATGTTCCATTGAACTTTAGTAGACTTAGGAGTTTCTTGTATGTTAGTTGAAGTTATAAATCCTTTAAAGGTTAGTATAGCTTCTCCTATTATTGCTCCTGTATCAGGATTTAAAAAAGCTTTAAAAACATCTACTTTTCTGTTAACAAAAGAAGGATTTGTAAATATTAATTTTGTACCATCTGAGATACTAGCTTGTGTTTTACTTAATTTTAAAGTAGTTCCGGTTATAGAAGTTACTACTGAATCTATCTCTACTCCTGCTCCTGAAACTAATTGTCCAAGTTTTATTTTTGTATTTGTAGATTGAAGTGTGATTTGATGAGTGTTTGTTACTGCACTATTTACAAAAGATTCTGTCCCTTTATCAAGAGTTGCTCCAAAAATTTCTTCATTTAATAGTCCTATTATAAAAGGAGAAGATAAAGCTGAAACTAAAAATGATGAATCGTCAGGATCTATACCAGTTTGTTTTAAGGTTAGGACAGTATCATTTAGACCAGATATGATAAATATTTTTTCACTAACTGCGTCTCTAGTAACACTACCCGCATCTGTACCTGCAGAAAATAAAGTTCCATTTTGTTTCTTAATTGATATTTTATCTCCAATTTTAAAGCCGTTTTCTGTCCAGCTAAAAGGGAGTCCGTCTACTACTGCAGAAGTTGAAGTAAGAGTACAAGTATCATTTAAATCTCTTGTTGAGTTATTTGCTGATAGAGTTCCATTTAAACTAACTTTCAGTCCCAAGTATTCACCCGGAACTGTAATGTTCATATTTGTTGCTTTTGCTTTTGTAGTTTCTGAGTAGTTTCCTACGGTTAGTAATTGATGTGCATTATACGTATCGCCTTTATATTCAATATCTCTAGCTCCATCTGTAAGATATACGAATCTGTTTTCGTTTTCGCGAAACTCTCCTTGAAAAGGATTAAAAGGTCTTTCGAACTTTATTAAATGTGCATAGTCAAATGGCTCATTGTTTATGAGAGCATTCTCTAATGCTGATGGTAGGACTCTTTTTGTCATTTATACTTGAGCCTCCTCCAATGAAAGAGAAAATTGATATAGGTTATTAGTACCTAAATCGTATTCTTTTACATCTGAACTTTGAATAACTCTAAATTTAGCATTAGTATATACTACTCCTTGTCCTGAAGCAACTGCTTTTTCAATATGTGGAGTTACATAGTACAGTCGTTGACTACTAGAAGGTTGCGTACCTCCTGTTAGATAATTTGAATTTGTTAGTACTCGAGTTATTTGGTATGCTTTTTTATGTGTGCTATTATTACTGTCGTTAAAATTAATCATATCACCTACTTTTAACTCGCCGTTTCCTGAGCCAAAGCCTGCAGCAACAAAATGATTAGCACCTGAGGATACAGCGGCATTTGTTGTAATTGTTCGATTGAGTGTAGAATCTCTTGAAGTAGAATATTGTGGTAATATAACGAAGAATGGCTGTAGTTTACCGCGCTTCTCTTGTAAAAATGCGTAAATGGGTTCGAACTGTTCTCGAGTCATTGGATTATATGAAATTTGAATTTTCCACCTTTGCCCAACTATAGCTCGAGATATCACTCTTCCACTGTTTGTGCGTGAAATTGAGGAGGGTTGTTCGCTAGAAAATTTTACTGAAGCAAAGCCAGGCCCAGCACTTCCACTGCTGTCTGCTTGTCCTGCGTCGCCTATCTTATTACTAGGGTCAGGTAGTATGTTTAAAAAATCACTAAATGCTGCCATTATGTGTTACTCCCATATGTTTGTGTGTCTACTGTTTCTAAAAATCTTTCGCCGTTTTCGTTTGCTGCTTCTCTAAGCATTCTAATAATATTTCCTTTTTGATTCATGAGTACGTCTTCTACTCCAGAAGCATCAATAGCATTAATTGAAAAGTTAATATTTTGTGCTCCTCCACCTAATGCAAAGTTTGGTGTTATATCTACATTTCCTGAAGGAGAAATAACTTCTGGACCTCTTTCACCTACTACTATGCCTCCGTCTGCATAGCCTCTTCTTCCCATTGCTCCTCCAGCTCCACCTAGTCCTCCACCACCAGTGTTTCCACCTCTTAAATAATTTAACTCTCCACCTGTTGCACCTTGTGATACATCCACATCAGAACTTCTTTTTCCTATAGTTAAACTAGAAGCAGATGTGTCTCCTGCACTTGAAGGAGTTGAATTGAATTTTAATTTTGAAATAATAGCAAGTTGAGCAGCTCCCATTGTAGCAATCATACCTATAAGTGCTGTACCTAAGAATGGATTTGCTGCAAATATAGGAAGTGCTGCTGCAATACCAGCCGCTGTTGATGCAACAACCTGAGCCATTTGTAGTTTTTTAGTTATCTCAAATTCTTTTCTTTTTATGGCTTCTTTTTTCTTTTCAAATTGGGCTAGCTTTGCTAGTGATTCTTTTGACTTGCCGTCTCTCTTTGATTCTGCATCTATTAGTTGGTCTATTTCTGATATTCTTTGCTGCATAGCTGCTGAAAATAATTGAGTAACCTGTGCCAAGGAAGCTGCAATTGCTGTTGCTATTGTTTCAACTTTGTTTGCCGTCTCTCCATCTGCGTCAAAAGACTCAGCAAAACTTCTTCCTATTGAAACTATATTAGCACTAAATATTCCCATTTGAGCTGCTAATGCTCCTTGTTCTCCAAAAACAGATTTCATTGTTTCTGCAAAGTGTAATATAACAGTTTCAAATATTTTCATTTGTTCTATTTCTGAATCAAAAAGAGGCGTTCCATCTTTGTCTTCTGATTTTGCAAAATCAAATAGGCGCATAAGACCTAAACCGTCTTCTCCTGCTGAAGAACCTGACATTGTTTTTTCAAATAGTTGGTCTAGACTTACTGCGAATTGATCTGTTGCATTTACAAAAGACTTTTCAATTGCTTGTCCTGCCTTCTCACCTGCATTTTTAATTTTTGTTAAACTGTCGTCTATCTCGGCAGTATCAGGAGTAATCTCAGTGCTTAAATTAAGGAATCTGTCTACCTCAGCCCCGAGCCCTTGCGCTCTCAACGAGGCTACATAATCACTAGCGCCTTCTCTAGTAAAATTAGATGAATTAAGCCCTAAAGTTTGAGCCAGTGCTTCTTTTTCAGCTTTTCTTGCTGCCTCTTGTTCTTTTGCAAGTAAAATTGCTCTTTGTTTTAGTACTCTTAATTGAGCTTCAACAATATCAAATTCAATTTGAGCTAATCCCTTTTGTATTCTTTCATCTTCTTTAGCTGTATCTAATCTTAAAGTTTCTTTATCTAATGCAGCCTTTAGTTCTTCAACAGGAGTAAGTTTTGTTGACCCCCTAGTTTCAAATGCAAGTAATTTTGCTTGTAAATCTACTGCTTTGCTTTTTTGTGTATTAAGATTTATTTGAGTTTGCAGTATTTTTTTATCTGCTAACATTCTTGCTTTTTGTATATCTAAATGTTCAGTTGCTTTTCGTACTTGTTCTTCTAACTCAAAAGTTTGAACTGTCATCATAGATGTAATAGCTGATTGAACTGATGTTATTTGTTCTGTTGTTAGTCCGAGTTCTTTTTCTCTGCCAACAAGACTTCCCATTGTTGCTAATTGTCTAACTCTTTCTTCTGTTAATTGTGTTTGAGTAACTTTTCTTTGAAAATCTCGTTGTAATCCTTCAAGCTCTAATTTTCTTATTCTATTTGTTATTTGAAAGTTGATTTCTGCTATTGGTGCTGAAAACTTTGCAATTTTATTAAACATTTTTTGTAAAGAAACAAGTTGTTTTAATTCTGTCTTTTGTTTTATAAGAAGTTCTTGTTGTCTTGAAAAAGTTAATTCAACTTGTTCTAGTACTGCTAGTCTTGCTTTTGTATCTTTGCCTGCTTCTTTTAATGATTTTCTTTGATCTTCTGTTAGCATGCTAAGAACTGCATTATCAGTTACTATATCATCTAATAGAACTTTTTGTTCTCGTACACTTAAAGTTGAGTCTTGTACACTTGCTGTTATTTGTTTAAATGTTGCGAGTGGCTTATCAACTTGTGTTTTTGTTATCAAAGAATCACTAAAAGCTCTGGCAGAATCTCTTGCTCCATCTATAGCAGATTTTGCGCTTTTGAATCCGTCTACTTCTTCTTTCGCTCTTTCTCTAATTTGGTCTCTTATTTTATTTTGTTCTTCATCAGTACTTGAAAAGAAAGAATCTTCGTCTTCAAGTTTTCGTAGTTTCCCTACTAAAGCACTCATTTCAGAGGTTAAAATATTTCCATCTACTGTTAGTTGTTTTAATAATTTATCTGTGTTGTCTGCTATTTGTTCTTGAGCGGTGTCTCCAAATAATCCAGAGAAAAATTTATTTATTCCTTTTATTACTGGACCTGTTTCTTTTTGATACTTATTAAATGCATCTACTTGCTCATCTAATGCAGTAATAGTACTAAGAGTTGTTTCTTTCAGTGCTAAAGTTGCATCTACTATTCCTTTAAAATTGCCCTCTTTTGAAAACTTTGCAATACTTTCAGTTGCATGTTTAACCTTATCATCTAGTAAGTCAAAAGATTCTGCTGCTGCTTTATTGGCATCTTTTAAAGCACTTTGTTCTTCACTAAAGAATCCAAAGAATTTTAGTAAGGCCGGACCAAAGGACAATAAAAGTGTTAGTGGTAAAAGAAGAGGCATTAAAGGTGCTAAAGCTGCTTGAATTTTTATACCCATAACAGTAGCAAACATACCAGCTCTCATAAAGCCTCTTCCTAAGAAGTTAGTTTTTATACCTGCAGCAGTTGCTTGAGCTTCATATATTGCCATTGCTCCTGAAATACTCTGCATTCCTGCCCTAAAACCTTTGAGTTCGGTTGTTGCTGCTACGGCTCCTATAGAATCCGCTTTAATCATTTTTGCTTCATTTGCTTTTGCCGTAAGAGCTGAAAAGCTTCCTTCTGAAGGCGTAGTAAGGTCCTTAGTAGCATTTTGATTTTCTAATTGATTATTTTGTATTAATAAGTCTCGCTCTTCTTTTAATAAAATAAGTTCTTTTTCTGAACCTTTGTTTTTCATTCTCTGAGCAAACTGTTGTTTCGTTTCTAAGTCTGTTATTCTCTGTTGTACAACTTCTATTCTTGCCTTACCTTCTAGTTCTTTACCTAATGCAATTTCTAATGATTTGGATTTTGCTCTTGTTCTTACCTTTAAAGGTTGTCGATTTTCGTCTGATCCAGCTCTAGCTGTTTTTGCTGCTCGTTTATTTTCTGCTATAGTAAGTTCATTAAGAGCTACTTGTTGTTGTTTATAATCTTTTAGTCTTTGTAGTGTTTGTGCTTGGTGATCGGCTGCTTCTTTTCTAGCCATTGCTGCTCTGTCTGCTGATTGTAAAGCAAACTGTCCAAAAGCAGGTACTACCATCTTTAAAATAGTTACTGCTAGTGCTACAAAAAGTCCAACCATAACTGAACCATTATTAGATACAAAATTAATAATAGGTTTTAATACACCGCCTACAAAGGTTAAAGCATCTTGAGCAAAGTCAGCAAAAACAGTTGCTAACTTAGCAAAAGGATCTATATCTACGTTAGTAAACGCTTCAAATTTTTCTGTACCCTGCCTGAGAGATTCCTCTAAGAATGCTTGACGTTTTTGGAACTCAGTAAGTTCTCCTGCTGCTACACCTATACTAGATGCGTATTTTGCTGCTGCTTCGTTTACACGAACGAATAAACCAATCTCATCTAATAGTTCTGGTTCTACCTTGATTACTCCTCGGAATATTCTATCAAGAGCATCAGGCACATTTCTACCAAGGGACACAGCGGCATTTCTTGCTACTGTTCCAAGGGCTAATATTTGGTCGCTTTCAAAACCTGCACTAAGGGCTAGTGAGGTGGATCTCATTGAGTTGGCGAAATCCATACCAAATCCAGCAGCTTCTTGTAACTCTCTGGCTGTTGATCTAATTGCCTGTCCTGAAACAATTTCTAATTGCTTCATTGACTCAACAAGAGTATCAACTTGGGCAGCTCTTGAGAATACACCAAAGGCAGCACTTAATGCAAATACGTTTGCAGCTAGTAGGGCGTAAGCACGAACAAGGCCTCCAGAGCCTCCTCCGTCCATACCTTGTTGCATTTTAGAAAAGTTTTTAGTAGCATTAGACGACATGTCTGCTGCACCACGCATTTTTCTCCCAAACAAGTCAACTTGTCTACCCGCTCTATTAGATGACTTTCCAACTCTTTTTTGTGTGTTATTAACTTTTTCAAGTTTATTAATAACTTTATCAAACCCTACTTCTAGAGCTTTTACAACAAAGGTGGTTTGTTCAGTTTGTGCCATTATTTTTTAATCTTATTGTACTCTGCTTTGAGTTTTCTTTGAGAAAGTTCTATTTGCCTATTCTCCATAAAAGTTACTACATCGAATGTAAATTCTTTAAATAGTTCACTTATATCTAATTGTTCTAATAAAAAGTTAAAGTTTGTAAAGTCTTTTCCTGTAAATCCAATCTCTGGATAGATTCTATTTCCTAATAACTGATAAACATTTACTGCATCTAGCACAGGAGGTGGAAAGTCTTCCCATTCAACTGGGCATTTATCCCAATCTATCTCCTGTCCTGTTTCTTCGCACATCATAAGGTATTGTTCCTTAGTCATGCCTATATCAGTATTATCCAGCTGATTTTTTAATTTTTTCAGCAGTATTTTTTTGTTCTCTTGTACGAAAATTATCTAAATCAAAGACTACCTCATTGAGCCAGTTGTCAAATTCGCTTGAATTTTCTACCAAAAGATGTGCGTTATCTTCTGAAAACTCTAAATCTGATTCAACGTTTTGACCTGTTAAATCTACTAAAATTAAGTCTTCTAAATACTTAAGTTTTAATCCTTTCCAACTTTTTACTGTCTTGTCGGCAAATTCTCTTACAAATTTCTCGTCGTCTAATGATTCTTCAAAAGCTCTTGTTTTTCTGTTAAATTTATTTTGAATACAGTTTTTTCTAATACTCTGTAATTCTTTTCTTGATAGATTTGCAAGTTCTACTTCAAATCCATCTAATCCTGGGAATTCTACCCATGTAGTTTTACTATCTACTAGTAATGATTTTAATTCCATTTATTTCTCCTAATATGTTATTGTATTTCCTAAATCATTTGGCGTACCAACTAGTCTAAAGTCGTACGTCTGTGTAAAAACTTCAGCCGTATTAGAACGTTTAGTATACATACAGTCTGTTAAATTTGCGTTTAAAAAGATACTGTTATTTACTTTAGTTCTTATTTGTACTGAAGTACTACTGTTAAAAGTTTGATATTCAGAAATATTAGAATCAGTTATAAATTGTGTTATATTACCGCTAACATTTCTGTCTGTCAAACTATAGTCTGAAGGATACATTGCATTACTTGCATTTGTAACACTCAAACTATTTTGTAGTGTTTCATAAGGAGTCCATTGGATATTATTCTGCACTTGTAACGTTGCTGCTACCAAATTGGAGACAGCACTGCTACTTACTAGCACGTCTAATAAAGGTTTAGTGGGAGTTCTTGTGGCACTTGCAGATTGCAAATTACCGGGGAGTGAATAATTTTCATCTCCTACCCTACTTAGTTTTTTACCTTGTCCACTTACTTTTAATAGTAAGTGAGAATTTTTTCCAAATTCAAACTCTCCTTGAGTTATGACACAACCTTCCATCTTTAGTGTGTCATTAGTAGTTACTACATATACATCAAAAGACTTTAATTGTTGGTCTCCTGAAGTAGTAACTAAATCTGTTAAAAGTTCAAGTATAATTTGTTCATCTTTTTCTTTTGTAAGATGAGTATTAAAACTAAAATTGGCAGGATTTGCTTTAGTTATACTTGTTCCCTTAAACATTTTTGTTTGATCGTGTAAAGTCTTTACTGAATACGCATCTTCCGCAAATGTTTGGGCAAAAGTAAGATTAGGAGTAATCTTTACATTGTATCGATTACTCCCAAAATGTATGTGGAGTTGACTCTCTCTTAGAAAGTTAAACTCCGACATGGTTAAACCGCTGTACTACCAGTTTTGGCATAACCTGTTTCGGTAAAGGTAGTTAAACCTTTAGCCTTTATTGTCATTTCATCAGTTGATGAAATAGTTGTACCTAATGCCATAAATTCGATATTTGTTGAAATAACATCTGCTACTTCAAGGACAGGTATCTGTATATGTGCTCTTGGTACATCAAACTCAATCACAGGAGTAGCAGAACTTCCGCCGCCCATGAATAAACTCATATCAAATGAGTTAGTAACTAAGTTTGTAGCTCCTTGTAAATTCTTCAATAATTCGTTAGAACCATTTGATTTTGTATCAAGGTAGCAATTTAGTGTTCCAGAGATTTGTCTTGTTCCTGTAAACGAACCAATCGGTTGGTCAACGATTCCAAGAGTTTCTGGGGTTAGGTAAGTAATATTGTTAGCTATAGTAATAGAGCCTCCAATAATATTGATATCATAAGAACCAACTGCGTCTAAACCACCTGAAGAAGCTCCTCCACCTTGTACTAAGTTAGAAAGAGTTAATGCTGATAGCTTATTTCTAAGGTAATCTGCATCATTTGTTCCACTAACATCAACAAAGTTGAATTTTTCTACGTTGGTTTTAACAATTGCTTGCGTTCCTGAACCTGATCCAGAGACATTATTTGCTTTAGAAGGGTCTTCTATAGCTCCTGCTGCTGAATTAGTTAGCTGGTCAATACTTGTAGCATTTCCAGACCAACTTAAGGTTGCGATTCCATCAATAGAGAAGTCAATCTCTACTTGGTTAACTTGACATTCATTAAGTCTGTAAGTTGTATTTTCTAGTGCAAAATAGATTTGTAGTTTTAGCAATTCGTGAGAATTAGATGCTGAAAAATCAACATCTGCTGTAGTAGCAGTATATGAGATACCTGAATTAGTAGTATTACCACTATTAGTATCTTTATCTGCAGTAGTCATTGTTTGGCCAGACAGTGCTGCCCAAAGAACGTTCTCTGCATAATCATGTGTACCGCTTGCTCTAAAACTGGCTGTTCCATGTTTGAAAGGTCTTGCATAAGTTTGGAAAGACCATTCTGCAGGTGCTAAAGAGTCGTTAAATCTCTTTGATCCCCTGTTTGGAGCAGAACCAGCTTCACTGATTGTTACATCAGTACTCTCGTTTGCTTGGGAAAAACTATAACCATCTAATACACCAATTTTAAAAGTATTTGCGTCTTTTTCATTTCCTTTGAAAAGACCAAGCGCAGTTCTATTACCGTCAAAAGTAGTAGTAGTTGCAGTGTTTGCACCATCAACTTTCATAGCAAATCCTGTTCCACTTCCTGAAGTTGCAGATTGTGATAAATCCGCGTTGTCAGTCTTTGCTCCAGAACCTCTACCATTATTAGTCAATGTTACAGCAGTTACTGCACCGCTATTTACTGCGGTTACAACAACATTCACAGCAGTTGCGCCAGTACCAATAGTAATTACATCACCAATAACGTGACTTGAGCCACCTGTTATGTTGTCTAATTCTATTACACCACCACCACTTGTATGAACACCGTTTACTGTGCTTATAAATACTTGGGTATTTCTCGATAGATTTAAAGCCATTGCTTTCTCCTATTATTTTCTTTGGAAAGGATTTCGCGTGATTTTAACCAGCGTTATCGTCTCCTAATATCGTACTTCAACAGTTAGTTCTCCAACTCCCAAAGGGGAGATTGCGCCTTCATCAGTTGTAATACTTTGTATTGTTACTGATGTCGTAGCTTCATTTGGAACGACACTGTCATCGTACACTAATACATCATTATCGTCGATAATCTTTTCGATATCTTCAATTAATAATGCTAATTCTTCTTGGGAGTCATCATTACTATGTACATAAAGTCGTATTGATAGTAATAAAAATCTCCATTTAAATCCTCCTGGTTGGTATTGTCTGCTTTCATCTCCAGCAACAACACATACTTTAGGGAATTGTTCAATTTCATCTATAAAAGAAAGAGAGCTATCGGCATTTTCAAAAATATTAGTATTAAAAAGATGACTTCCATCTATACCTTTAATTTTTTCTGCCATAGCATTGGCTATCTTTTTTCTTTGTGTTCTATAAATAGCCATTATACTCTCCTTAGATAGAATGTAAACTTTTGCTCAGATAATTCCAGTGCTAAGTTTCTTATACTCTTCTTTATCAAAGGTCGTGGGTCAAAGTTAGGATCCCACTTACTACTTCTTTCAAAAGTTGCATAAGGAAATAACAAATATGAAAAGTCTCCTTGTATCTGAGTCTCTCCTCTAGGCTGTAAACTTAATAGTACAGCACTATTTGAAAATCTTCCTGTTCTGTTGATTAATGCAGGTCTACCCATGTTTCTTCTTATTTCTGCACCTAATCTTGCATTAATTCTAGTTCTTAATTTGTTTAACTCTTTTTGAGTTTCACCGCCTTCTCTACTTCTTTTTCTACTCTTTCCTATCTTTGTTCCTAATAGAGCCGCGGATGTTCTTATCTCTTCATTAGCTTCATCAATTAAATGATTTGTTAATCTTTTAGGAAGAAACTTTACTCCATACTTAACATTTCTTGAAGGAGGCGTAGACTTCTTTCTTCCTTTTTTCTGTTTTTTCCCTTGTGCTAATCTAGTAAGGGCTTCTTGTCTTGATTTACCCCTAGCTTTTGAACCTGTTATATTATCTATGCCTACTTTTCTAATGGAGTTTATTAATTCTGCTCCAAAGCTTTGCATTGCATCAGGTATATTACTAGCTTTACTTGCACCGAGAGCCTTTGCTCTTGCTGAAGCTATTGCTCCTTGTCTGTTGCTTTTTGGTTTATGGTCACTTATTAGTGTAGTATTTATCTGTACTTTTTTACCGTCTCCAAAACTTAAATCTTTTTCTTTCAAGGAAGATATATCTATTCTACCTTCCGCTTTAATTTCTTCTGCTATCTGTCTAGGATTTCTACCACCTTCCCAAAACTTTGTTAGGTTTTCTGATAAAAATCTGAGTGCTCTTAACTCATTTACTAACTTTTTTAATCCTGCCACGCTTTTATTTGGTATTCCACTGTTGGCGCCGACTTGAGTATCCTTAAAAGTACTACCATTTTCCATGGACATGATAGCTTCTGTTAGTACTACAATGGTCAAAGAAAGAGACACGTTAATAGGTATAAAACTAGTATGGTCATGCTCCCAACCTTTGGGGGCTCTTGCTTTTGCTTTACTAAGTGCATTAGCTAATTTATCTAAAGCTCCTCTTAATTCTCCAAAAGTCTCTGCTGCTGCATACTCTTTAATAACTTCAACATCTTTAGGATTAAGTAATTTAAATGCTTTTCTTAATCGTATAAAGAACTCATTATTAGTATTAATCTGAACTTCTAATTCTTTATTTAAAGTCTTTCTAACATTAGCAGTAGTAGTATATAACTTACCTGAATTTTCTCTGATAAGCTTATCTAGTAATACTCCTTTTCTTGTATTCTTTGATACAGTTTTATAAGAAAAACTATGGTCAAACTTTATTCTTGCCATTACTTGTATACCTTATAAGTATCAAGTATTCTTTTTATATGGTCTGGAAAATCTATGTTATCCTTTAGACTTGTTGATACTGGATTCTGCACAGAAGCTCCAGCAATACTTAGTCTTTCTTTTCTTTCATCTTTTAAATAGTACTTAATTAAATCATAGCAAGCAAGTTTTAAATCACTAGGTGTAGTACTATACCCTGATCTATAAACAACTTTGACTGCTCTTCTTCCTTGTGGGAAGGCTTTATCTCCTGTAGCGGTAGTTCTTCTTACTAAATCCATTTCAGTGTCTATAATATATTCATATTTTCCACTCGAATCTGAATTTTCTGTAATTAAAGTAACATAACTACTAGATTGATTTTGTCTTTCTTGTACCTGACTAACGCTTACTAAAGGGCTTTCATCTACCATTACGCCGAAAGTAGAAGTATCAGTTATATCAAAAAACTCAGTCTTATCACTACTATAGTAATCAACAAATGATGTACCACAGTAAGTTTTAACTGCTTGACTTATGGAAGGAATAATAACATTAAGTTTTGCGTCTTCGTTCAAGCCTTTGATGCCTGCGAAGTCTTTGTATTGTTGTAATGTTACTAAGTTTGCCATAATTCATAAAAGTGAGGGGATAGGCTCCCCTCGAGCCGTTCTATGCTAATTAACTAGCTTTGTAGTTTCTAATGTGAACTGATGTTGCACCATTGATCATATCTGTGAAACCAAGTCTTTGTGAAGCCACAAGGACTCTTCTTTGGTTTTCTACGTCATAATCAGACTCGACGGTTACGCCTCTGAGTCTTGGCATTACATAGTTTCTTGCATACACTGCAACAGCATGTGTTTTGTTAACAGCTGGTGTAGCGAACTCATCGACTAATAGTATTCTTGAACCGAATACTTGGCCGATTTCTCCAGATAGCTTAGTTGCCATGTCACCAACTAGGTTAGCGTCTTGGAACTCTGCATCTTCGAGTAGTTCGAAATATGCTCTTTGTGAAACAAGGTATAATACCTCTGATGGATTTACACCATATTTACCCATAGCTTTTCTCATTTCTAATAACTGAGCAGCTGTTAGTTTATCACTAGCAAAAGCTGTTGTAGATACAGTAACGTGAGAATTACTTGAGTTATCTGCTGTAGCTAATTGAATCAAGCCATCGAATGCACCTGAAGAATATACGCCGTTTGCATTGTTACCAGCTAAAATTGCGTTCTCAATACCTCTTGCGTGTGATCTTACCATTGACTCTCTAATTAAAGGTAGTATTGGCATGATTGCATCTTCTTCAGTTTCATTACCAATGAATGATTTTGAAATTAGTTTAACAGTTGAAAGAGTTCTTTCAGTTAGATTTACCCCTGCTCCATTTGCTGGATCATAAGCGTCTCCTCTTGGATCTAAGTTACCATGAGGTGCTGAACCACTAGCTGCTTGGTTTGCTGTAAATTCAGCGTACCCTGCATCTGGTAGTACTGGGATAATCATGTTTGCAGAAGTCATTGCGATTTCTCTAAATAGAGGTGCAAGTACTAATTCATTTTGAATATCTCTTTCTATATTTGTTGAAACAATTTGCTCAAAGTCAGCTGAGGATACTTGTACACCTGAATGTTGGTTTACTTTTTCCATTACGCCTTTAGAGTATTCGGTATTGTTTCCTTTACCTGTTGCTAGTCCTAAGAATTTAGCGTCCATAATGTCTGCTTCAAATTCTTTTTTCCAGTCGCCTTTACCAGTTCTGTCTGAGAAAATTCTTTTTGACTCTCTGATATTCATGATTTCTTCAGATTTCTCTGATAGTTTAGATTCGAGTTCTTTTACCACTCTACCTAAATCTTCATGCTTTTCATTGACTCTTTTCTCAACATCAGACATTAACCTTTCAGCTCCTGTTAAACCTGCTTGAATTACAGATTTGTGTTCTTCCTGCTTTGCTTCTTGAACAGCTTTTTCTTCAGCTTCAACTTCAATTGCTTTTTCAGCGCTTTCAGTTGCAACTTTTTCTTCTGCTGCCTTAAGTTCGGCTTGTTTCATTGCGAAAGAAGCTACAGCTTTCTCAGCTGTGTCTTTTGCGAATTTCTCAAGATCGAACTCGGGAGAAGTTTCAGGATTCATTTTTTGTTCTGACATATCAGTCTCCGTTTTTTGGGATTTCTCCCCACTTGGCTGCTCAACTTTCACAGCGTCTGCTGAGGTTGTTAAGTTAGCCTGTATAAATTGCTTTTTGAATTTATTATAATCTTCCATATTATCAAATGATTTTGCTAAAGAGAACGTTGCTCCCTGGTTGCAAGGCACTGATACTACGGAAACTTCAAATAATTCCGCGTCCTTTATTTTATATCCGTCAGTTTCGGTCATATAGTCTGCATCCTTGACTCTGAAGCCGACAGAAAACGCTCCAAGGACACCATCTTTTACTAAATCTTTTATATCACCAGCAGCTTTAGAAATCTTTGCAGAAATCTCAAGTCCTTTGTCAGTGACTTCTAACCCAGTTGCTCTACCGATAGGTCTATTATAGTCATGATTAAAAAGTAAAACAGGATTGCCTTTATAGCTCTCCAGTCCACCTTTAGTCCATGCGCTTGGCTCAATAATATCGCCAGCTCTATCTAGTGCATTTGTACTTGCAGAACCTTTGATGTCTATTCCACCATCATCAGTTTCGCCTAGGGCTTTAAAAGTATTAGTCCAGTGAAAGATTTTATTTTCCATCTTTCTTCTCCCCTTTCACCGCAGCTTTCGCTTTTGGTGCTGGTGTAGGTGTTTCTACAACAGGGGCGAGAGAGACAGGATATCTTACCTTCACTACATTTAAAATTCTGTTCCATGAGCCAAAGTTTCTCTTTAGTAGATAATCTTTGACAGGAACATCATTTCCATGTGATTTATAAGTAGCTAAGTCCATAGTTTCTACTCCATTGTCGGAGAAAAACGAGGATAAAGCTTTTATCATCATATCTTTTGTCATAATTTATTCCTCTTCAGAAGGACTCTCTGTTGGTCGTCCTCCTTGCTCTGGATTTGTTGCTGAACCTGCTAAATTTACAGGTATACGAGGTTCGTCAAATCCTTCAATTGGTTCTTTCCCAATAGCTTCTCTAGCTTCATTAGTACTTATGATTCCTGTATTCACAAGTGTTGCATAGTAAGCTGCTTGGTCTCTTAGTTCAGGTTGTAGAGCAGGTATATCTGTCACGTCCTCACTAAGTTCGAATCCAAAAAATCTTTCCATAGCACAACTTATTTTCTTAACTATAGGTAATATAGTCTCTAAATAGTATAGCCTATGATTAGGTCTTATGTTTGCATTATTACCACCATCTAGTAAGATAGGCGGTACTCCCATGCTTTCGAGAATTATCTTCTCAGTAGCTTTTATTGAATCTTGAAAGTCTAGTTCTCTAAAATTAATTTTAGAAAGAGAGTCAACTTCAAGACCTCCATCAAGTATTAGCGGTCTTCGACCACCAGTATTTGGATTGTATCTCATACTCCAAGCTGTTAACATTCTCTCTTTGATTTTCTCAGAAAGAGTATTAGGGCTTTTAAGTACCAATCCTGGAACTGCTCCATTTTTGAAAAAGTTATCTTGAAACTTTCTCATGCTTCCAAGTATCTGCATAGTTCTAAATGCAGGTTTTAATCTTGGAACTCCACGATAAATGGAGTTAAAACTGTTTTCTTTGATATGTATAATTTCATTAACACTATAATCTATACTGTTATCAAAAGTATACTTTTCAATGTATGTTTCGTCGTCTGAATATATAGTTACCTTTTCTGAAGGTAAATGATACATATGAGCACCATCAAAATATATAAATATATTACCATCAATTAATAAGTCAATTATCAGATTTCTTTTAAATGTACTTATGTCTTGAAATGGATTTGGCTCTTTGTTAAGTAATGTATCTACTTTTACTCTACGAATATTTTTTACAATATTATTAACACCTTGTCTTTGTTCTCCAACTACAAAAGATACTTCAGCAACATCATCTACAATCATGTTTACTGCTCTGTTAACAACTTCTAAGTCTTCATAAGCATTTTTATAATTAGTAACTATCTCACGCGAATCAATAGTCATACCCTCATTTCTGGATATGACGAACTGCGAAGGATTTAATTTTTCCTCGCTTTCTGTATTTCTACCTATAAATCTATCGTACCATGCCATGTTTGTTTCTCTGTTTTTCGACCCATCTTTCTTGTTTCTCTGCTGTGAATAGTTTGGGTCGCTGTCCATAAATTGAGTGTAATCTCAGATGGTGCTGATGGCAGAGAGTAACTGTTTTATTAAAAACTTTCTCGTAATTCTCACTAATAAATTCTTCCCGAACATTAAGGATATCTTGCTCAACCTCTATTGGTATGTTCTTGGTACGTAACCAAGTCTCTAACAGTTCCGTTAATCCGTAAAAATGGTGAAAATCTAGTTTATCTGTGCTTCCACAAATATAACACTCTTTTTCTTTTTCATATCCTGATTTAGCTTTGTCTCTCACATATTTAACTAAATCTCTCTTAAATTTCATATCTTACTCTTAAAAACAATTATACCAATATATACACCAAAAGTCAAGAAGTATTTTTGACAGGTGTTTCTAAAACGAGGTGGCTGTGGTTTCAAATGTATACAACGCATATCGCATAGCATCAGCCATATGCGATGCTCCATCATGTTTGGGTCTTTCTTTCATTAAATTAGGGTTTTGATCCCACTGATATTGGTCAAGACATACTAAGGCTTCTCTGCAACTTTGATTTACAAATAAATCATCATTATCAACTATTCCTGCAACATGTCCAATTCCATCTAGTACGGATTTTTTAGCGTTTACAGTACTAATATCATAGTTCTGTGCAAAGTCAAATCTAGTTTGCTGAGCAGCCGAATCAATGTAAATCCAATCTATTCCCCATTTATCTATAAGTTTCTGTATTTGTATTGCATGTTGTTCCGTTGTTCTTTCTGCATCTAGATATTCATCTAGTAAGTAGTACTTCTTCTCGTCCCAATCATACGCTATAACACACAAAGCTGTTGGATCTTTATACCCAACATCAAGTCCAGCAAATACATCCATACCTGTAGTATCAAAATTATTTAGTTCTGCAATTTGAGTCTCATGATTGAATGACCATATTTGTCCTTCATAAACATTAAAGTCTGCCATGTACTCTTGTGCAAATTCATTGGCTGACATTGTTTTCTTTGCTTCAATAATATCTGATTCTGATACTCTTGGATTCTCATGGTAAGTAGCTTTTACACTAGCCCACTCTGGAAACTCATCACTATATCCTCTGTAATAAAATTCTGCAAAGTAATTATTTCTACCCCTTGGAGTAGATATAAATATAGCTTTTGAATTTTCTTTATCGAGGGTAGGTCTTAGTGCAACATTGAAAGCATCTCTACCATCAACAAGTGCTGCCTCATCAAATATAATTAAGTCATAACTTCTACCAACAACTGAGTCAACCTGATTAATTGAACCCATACGAATAGTAGAGTTATTACTAAGTTCTATAACTTTATCTTTTGCATTATCACGAATCACTTCTAAGTCGAAATGCTTAATTAAGTTTCTCTGTAGATCGAATGATATTTGCGATAGTGCATAGTTTGGTGACATGAGTAGTACATGACAATTTGGAACAAGACAAATAAGTTGTCCTATAATATTTGATATATAAGTTTTCCCCTGCCTACGAGAAATTGCAGCACAGAGAAAACGATATTTGGGATTGTTTATTGCATTGATAATAGCATGCTGAGAAGTATTAGGAGTAATTCCTAATAAATCCATATAGCCTTCAATAGGTAATTTGATGAATCTATCATCATCAAAGTTCATTAAGTAATTAGTCTCTACGTCCGCTCTGCTTGTTTCAATCAATGTAAAATCTCAGGTGTAAATGGGTTTTCTTCTTCGTTAAGTAAGTGATTCTTCTCAACGACCTTAAGGAGATATAAATAAGCGCTACATAATTTAGAGTAGTTTAACTCTGCGCGGGTAAGTTGCTTTCCATCAAGTTCTTTTTCTGTAAACTTCATGAGTGCTCTTGTTACTTGAAGTGTAGTTTCATCTAGCCACACTTTTCTTGTATCGACTGTTGGTACTGTCATTATTTTTTCCTTCTTCTAATTCCTTTAACGTGCTTTTGAGACTTGGGTGGACGTTTTTTACTTCCACTTTTGCCTGCCCAAAAGACTTTGTTTGCCCAGTAAGCTGCGGAAGATTTACCCTTACGAATATTCTTACCGTGTCTAGCTTTGAAACTTTTCCTTGCTTCTGGACTATAATTATGACCCATGCCTTGTGCGCCGAATCTAATTATCTTTACTTTTCCACCCGTTCTTACAGCAACAACTGCTTTTTTGGTTGGGTGTTTTGGAGTTCTCTTTGGTTTATTTAAACCACTAAGACCTGCCTTCTTTAACCTAGCTTTTTCTGCTGCTGTAAGAGCCATTATCTTCTTTTCTTGAATCTTGCCTTAGGTGGATTTTTAGTTTTTCCGAATCTAGGGCCGACTGCTTTGGCTGAAGTGCCATATCTAAATGCTTCTAGGCTGTTAGGATTTTTAGTGTTAACTAAGGCTCCTGCAGCTGCATTCATATCTCTAGTAATTCCTCTTTTGAGAACATGTTTTCTTATCTTCTGAGTACCATGTTTTCCAGTAGGACCGCTTAAAAATTTAGCCATTTACTTTCTCCTTTTCTTTCTCAGTGCATTGGTATATGCTTTGTGAGAACTTCCTGGCATGTATCTCTTGGTCTTTCCTCTACCATGAGCATGTATGCCTTTTAATCCCAGTCTTGTTGCTGCCTTTTTAGCAGGACCTGGGGATTTATAAACATGTTTGTTTTTTAAGAATGATGTATGTTTACGTTTATTTAGTGCCATTTCTTAAATAATTTGTCAGTCTAGCTTTGTTGTGGACTGTCCTGGGTAGTTCTGATAGCTCCCTAAGTTTTTTAATTTGTTTTTGCTGTCCTTTAGTTTTTCCGACTAATTCGTTTAGTAGAAGATCTATAAGTTGCAAGTCTTTAATCAGTTTTTTTCTATTCATGGTCTCCCTTTAGGATTACCTTTTACGTCTCCTGGTAGTAGTCTTTCTACCTTTTTTGGCAAAAGTAGCAACATTCTTAGGTTTGCCACCTTTATTACCTGCTGCTCTTTTTCTTCTGACTGCTGAAGTCTTTTGCTTCTTAGTCATTCTCGCAGCTTTGCTAGCAGGAACACACTTTGGATATCCTCCTTTACCTTTACCTTTCGCAGACTTTCTTCCACACGGAGCATACCCTCCGCCTTTTCGTGGTCGGGATATATCTACCCAACCTTCTTTAAACCATTTTGTAAGTCCACCGGTATATTTAGCCATTTTTTGATTTGCTTTCAGCTGCCATCATTTTATCTTTGATGTCTACTGAGCCGTCCCAGTTTTTGTCTTTACCTATTACGATATTACAAAACTGAGTCCATTTATGTTTGATATAATCAATCATCTTTTTTTAACTCCCATTCTAAAACGTCCGCCTCGTTTTTTATAAGTTTTAACTAACCACCCATTTGCATATGCGGATGGGTATACTTTGAATTTTCTTTTTGCCTGTGCTTTGACTCTAGAGTATAGAGCCGGATTAGTAGGCACCGGCCGTTTTTTAGCCGCCTTTCTTTTTCTTGCCATGTCTAAGTTCCATTAGCTTGGCTCTATCCTGCTGTATAATACAAGCATATGGAGCCTGATTGTTTCCTCCCTTTGAAAATGTAGGGTGAGACCATAAATATTCACATTTCTCTTGGCCATCGTTTTGTTGGGCCACTATGTTATCAATCGCATTTAGCGTTAGGTCATCTACTACATAAACTAGAGCGTCATAGGGTTGGTGTTCCCAGTTTGCTTCCGTTAATTCTAAGAGTTCTCTATCAAAAGGAATTATCTTTATCTTACCTTCAAGATAGCTCTTATAACTCCACGGGCAAACATGACGAATACTGTTAAAGTACTGAAGCCATGCAGAGTTATCCTCTACTTCTTCTTTTCTTTCCACCTTTCTTCTTTTTACCTTTTTTCTTCTTCATACTTTTTAATAAAACTCTCTGAAGTGCTTTTGGTAATTTCTTCTGTTTAGCTGTTAAAGCCATTTACTTCTCCTTTATGTCCATCGAGGGGGTTCCTCAGGACACTCTACCCATCGCAACTTAGTTTTGAGGGGCATAAAACACCCGCATAATTTGCAGGTCTTCCAGAACTTATTAAACTGCGGACATTTTTTACATATATCATATCTTTCTTGATATGATAATTTTTCTCGCTTCATCTTAAATTAGTAGGCAGTTTTTGTCTTCTTTTTCTTTGTAGGTTTTTCTTTCTTGCAAGGAGCATCTTCTCTCTAGGAGTAAGTTCTTTTTCTTCTTGTGCTTTTTCTTCTTTCATTTTTTATTCCTAATGTAATTGCCACATAGTAAGTATAAGTGTAGCTGCTCCTATTATTAAAGCGCCTGCACAACTTATAAGTATTGTCTCTATACGACCTATTGATGAGTCCATATCATCAAAGCGATTAAAACAAGTTTTCCATCTTTCTTCGCACATAGCCTCATGACTAGACATTCTATTATCTAATTTGGCTATATCTGCTGTATTCTTTTGAATTTCTGGGTCCATTTGCTTGTTCCTTGTTTGCTCCCGTTAGTTGATTTCTAACTATGATTAATTATACCAAAAATCGTACCTGAAGTCAAGTACTATTTTTCGATGGTATAGATTTTAACTGGTTCTGATTTGCCCTTGACCGTAACTTCATCTAAAAATTTATAGTCATAGCCGTCTACCATACTGTGCTCAGATATGACAAGACTAGTATCATAATTCTTACAACTAGATTCTAAACGAGCTGCGAGATTAACAGAATCCCCAAGCACACTATAATCGAAGCGACTGCTACTCCCAAAGTTTCCGACCACGCAAAGGCCTGTATTGATTCCCGATCCTGTATTAATTTCATCCAAGCCTTCTTCTCTGAGTCTTTCATTTAGTTCCTCCAATGATTCTCGCATTTCGAGAACCGCTCTGGTTGCATTCTCTACTTGATTATCATCATCAAGTGGTGCACCCCAAAATGCCATAATACAATCTCCCATATACTTATCAATTGTTCCACCATGTTTTAATATAATTTTAGTTTGGTTATCAAGAAATCTATTTATAAGTTCAGTGAGCCCTTGTGGATTTTTCTGATATTTTTCTGAGATTGGAGTAAATCCTCTAATGTCAGAAAAAAGAAAAGTGAGTCGTTTAGTCTCCCCACCCAATCTCAGTAATGTTGGGTCTTTCTGTAATTTTTTAACTAAGTCAGGACTAACGTATGTTCCAAATTGTTGTTTGATTCGAAGTTTCTGTTGATACTCCGATAGGAAACTTACGAAAGTATGATATGCCCAAAATAAGAACCCGAGTACGATTGTAGCCGAAGCGTCATACAAGTAAGAAGATTCAATTAATCGTAAAGATAAATATCCTTGACCTACTAATAAAGCAACCAAAATGGGCACGCTGAAATATATGCTTCGACTTGCAAAAAGTATTAATAACATTGATACAAGTAATATTCCTAGCTCTGCAGACAAAGCCCATGCTGGTTGACTGAGTGATTTTCCTTCAATTAAATTGTGTAGTACATTTGCTTGTACTTCGTGTGGATATACAGAACCTCCTGCAGTAGGTACTGGATTTACCACTCCTTCTGCTGTAACTCCAAATATAACAAACGGAGCAGGTATTGGTTCTTCCATATACTCTGAGGCTGTTTGTCTATAGAAAGATACATTGGAGTTTATCCATATTCTTCCATTTGAGTCTGTGTTTATAGGATTGTAATTAGGTATACGTATCCACTCTACTCCTTGACCCGTCTTAATTTGGTAGCTTGGGTCACCAACAGCAACTCTTAGCATCTCTAAACTAAAGGAAGGATAGAGTTTACTTCCGGAACCTACGACTAGCGGCAAACGCCTTACGACGCCGTCTAACTCCGGACTTGCATTTATCAATCCTACGCCTTCTGCGTTTTGCTGTAAGATGGTCAATTGTCTCAGTATTCCCGGGTATTTCGTTATCCATGGTAAGGGGTCTCCTCCTAATTGAGCAGTACCTACATGAGGCCCTGACTCAGATGCTTGTGTTGAAGCTGCATAAGCTAACACGGTTGGTTTATTTTGAAGAGCATACGCTAATCTAAAGTCGTTTTGCTCATCTCGTAAATCTGCATCTGGCATGAGTAAGGTGAACCCTGGAACTCCAGCTGTTCTTTCTATCATGTTTGCGAATAAACTTCTTGGTAGTGGATATCCTCCATAGGCTTCTACTATTTCTTCGTCTAGGTCGACAAGAAGTATATTCTCATTTTGAACTGGGTCTTGAGTTGACATCAAGTAGTCAAAACTTTTTAATTCCAGTATTTGTAGGGGGTAAGGATTCCACACTAGTATTGCTAGTAGTGAGAGTCCTATAAGTGGATTTATTAATTTAGTCATGTTTATTTATTTGATATAAATTATTAAGTACTGCAACAGTTAAAGTTGCATTTAATGTGTTTATATACCACTGGTCGTCTGGGTGCTCACTAAAAATTCCTAGATAACGTAGTGCGTATATTGATAAAACTTTTTGTACAAATAAGTGTTCGGCTTTTGGTATATCAGGAAGTAGTATATTTGACTCTCTTAAAGTGTTTCTATTTTCCATAGCATAAATAGTAGAGGCAGAGTCTAGTATATTTATTACTAAAAAATATTTATGTTTTGGATTTTCTATATTGAGCTTTACATTAGGTTCAAGATTCATTATACTTTTTCCATCTTTTTCTATTTGTCTAAAGTCAAAATCTGTTTCTGGAAGAGTCAAGTCTAGTGAATAAGCAGGTAGGGTTAATAGTAGTAAAAAAGTGTAGTTTATTAATTTGTTCATTGTTGTGTAATAGTAATTGTTTTTGTACAACCTGAAGTACAGTTAAAAGTAGCTGTGTATGACTGATTAGTTGCTCCTAATTGAGTAACGTCCACAGTATAATCATCTGTATAAAACTTCATATTTGCTGCATGGGATCCTGTCCCATATTGTGTTAAATTTACAGTACTGTTGTCAGCATCTGCATAGAAAAAGATATCGGCATCTTTATTGCCACTACCATATTGAGTTACCGTTGCAGAGTTGTTATCTGCATTACGATAGTTATAAATATAAGTATTATGTGCACCGATGCCATACTGATTAATAGTAAAATCAGAATCATCACTGAAGCTGAGTATTTTAGCATACTTACTATTGCCGGTTTGTGTGATTGAATAAACGTTATCATCTCCGCTCCCTAATTGCTCAGCATAATTACTGTTGCCGTCTTGAGTAATACTAGACACATTGTCATCTTCGTCTTGATCAATCCATGCAGTGTTATCATTACCATCAGTATCTATAGTATAACGATTTGCAAGATTATTAGACCATACAGTATATATTCTGCTTATGTTTGAATTGCCTTCTTGTGTAGAACTTATAATAGCTCCACCACAAGTATGAGAATTATATGTATATCCTGTGTGCGCCGTACCGCCAGAGTCTGCTCCACAAATTACTTTTACAAGGTTGCCATTGCCTGCTTGTTTAGTAGTAATTTGGTTGTTGCTTCCCTTAGTAATTATAGTTGCTGTATTATCACCAGCAAAACTAGGGAGACTGATTAATAATAATAACATTATCGCCCACACCATTTATATTGACCTCCATAATAACTCCCGCATTGTTAATATATAAATAGGTACCTGCGTTGATATCAATACCTATGTCGTATCTGTTTGCTCCCTCATGCACAAAGTATATAAGTCCATCTTCTACAAAAGTGTAAGTCTGAAACACGGGATCGAATCCTGCTATAATTCCTTCTAACTCTACTCCTTGTAATATTGAAGTCTGATTCTTTTTCTTGCTTGAGGTTTCTACTAATGCTAGTAAATCTACGAGAAGTTCTACTCCGAGTAAATCTATATCTAGTCTTGTTACTTCTTCATCTTCGCCACAGTCTTCTACTAGAGCGTCGCAATCTAAATCTGGTGCATCATCGAAGAAGTCCTTATCTAAGTCAGCAGTAGGTGATATTCCTGCTTCTTGTTCTTCTACGGCTTGCTGTACTTCCTGTGGTCTTTGTACTATCAACATATTGTCAATTAGTTCTAAACTCATATTTAAAAGAGTTACAGGTGGTGTAGGAGGAGACTCCCACACTGATACCATTGTTGCCTGAAAAGGCTCATTTAGTACCTCTACTCCAGCTGCTGTTGTTACTGTTATCTCTCCTGATGAAGAGCCGTCAGCTTTTGGTAGTAGTATTATTAAACTTCTTCCTAGTTCATCTACTGT